>Ga0210040_10000708_pt1 | contig 53645 bp, 65 predicted proteins | sample CryGeyCG12114_NA_FD_185462 | JGI IMG/M metagenome (GOLD analysis project Ga0210040, IMG submission 185462) | Groundwater microbial communities from aquifer - Crystal Geyser CG19_WC_8/21/14_NA (SPAdes) (version 2) | ecosystem: Environmental > Aquatic > Deep subsurface > Groundwater | place: USA...
ACGTACAAAAGCTTTTTAACGCCTAAGTCTCGCAGCATCTTATCAACGTAGCTCTTGGCTTTATTTCTTGCGTTTTCAATATCAAAACCAAGATTTTTGTTGTAGCTGAAAGCGGTAATCAATCCGCCTGCGTTCATGTTAGCCCGAACCTGCATCATTGCCGTTCCGTTGCCGACTGTTTCAACTCTTTTGATTAAATACCCTTTATAAAGGGACGGTTCAAATTCGACTATTTCAACAGATTTCATGCTTGCGGCTTTTCTGTTTGCAACTAGGTAAATATACGCATTTTTAAGCAGAAAACCTTGTTCACAGACTGCAAACAAGGTTTTCACTTTCGGACCTTTGAATATTTTATTATTGATTTATTCAAAGACGTTTGATTTATTCTGATAGATTTATTCCAAGGTTTTTATCCTTTTCTTCATCTATCCTGCATTGGCAAAGCCCGTCATAGGCAGTAACCAAGCAGTTCCCGTCAGTTATACACGTATAGGGGCAAGGTTGCCTTCCTTCGCGGTTCATTGGCTGTTCTAACAGGAAGTTTTGACAGCAATTGATGCCAAGCGCCACAACGGGGCAAAGCTTGTCGTTTTCGTGCGGGCAATTCATGCTTGCGGCTTTAATTAACTATTGTACGGTAAAGCTCGACAAGCTTTGCAAACTCCTTTTCAAAGTGCTGTTCATTCAGGAACCAAATAGAACGGTCAATTCTGGTTTTTCCGACAAACTGAACAAGGAAGTAGAACCGGCAAGTCTTGCGGTTTATCGAAACAAAGTATTGCGAATGAATCCCAACATGAAGCAAGTAATGTTCTTGCGCATCAATACCAATCGGAACATCTGCAACCGGCATCAAGCCCCAATTCAATAATTCCTCAACTTCCGGAACGTATGCTTTGGGGCTTTCCGGGTGTTGTTGATACTCATTTTGGAAGTTGCGAATTCGCGGGAAATCGTTTTGCAGCGCCTTACTTGCTGCGCCCAACTCTCGCAGGCTCCGCACCATTTCTTTGCGGTTCTCGCCTTGAAACCATTCCTGCGGCCCGTTTATGATTGGCGTGTTGTCATCACTCATAAACAAACCCTTCCATTGCCTTGCGCAAGTGCAAAACAATCTTGTTCGCATCTTCCTGCGAGTAGTGAACAGAGAACAATGAAACCTGAATTTCAAGATTGCCTTTCGGCGCTTCAACACCTACTGTTGCAACCTTTTTCAGCTTCACTTTTGGCGGTTCATTCCGCATCTGCTTGCGGATTGACTTAATCTGCTTTCCGGTTTCGTCTTTCATTGCGGCTTTATTTTTGGGGAATCGTTTTAAGATGCGCGGTTGCAATCCGCAATTTCTCTTGCGCCGTTTTTACGGCTTTCGTCAGGCGAACAACAATCTGAACTTGCTTGTCAAACTCTGACACTGCTTTTTTCTTCGTTTTCTTGCCCGCTGCGCTACTCTTTGCGGCTGTTGCTGTCTTTGCCATTGTGAAGGGATTTGCGGCGCTCCTGTGCGCGAAGGATTAGAAAAATAATGAGTCCCATTGTTTACGGAAGTTCGGGTTTGATGATTGGATTAAAGAGCCGCCAAGTACGCATACTTTTTATATTAAACAACCTGTATGCACCTAGTTTCTTCTCATATACTGCACTGTTGAAGAAACAGTTATACAAATTCATATACATGAACTTGTTTGTCTCAAGGCTTTCTGCATCATCAATTGAAAACATTGCGGTTTACAACATCAAGGTTGAAATGAAAGTTTTTCATCATAGCTGCAACACTTGCAGCCGACTTGCCAGCCATCAACAAGGCTTCACCATACCTTTCAATTGCGCTATATTTTGGCTTGCTCTGTATTCGCAATTCCCGTTCCCGGATGCGCAGCCGGGCTTTCGCACCTTCAACTGACAAGCCAATCTTGCGGGTTGCATTTGCGGCCCCGTTGTTGACAACCTGCTTGACTTCTGACATTGCCTTTTTCGTCATCAAGTCGAGCCAATCTGAATCGGGCCAACCGTCATACACTATGCCGAAAGCCTTTTCGAGTTGCGCGGCTGTCATTTCAGCAATCAGAGTTGCAACGGCTGCAACCTGCACTGATTCTTGTTCTAATTCAATCAGGCGCTTTTTGAATTCGCCCCGATTTTCTGCGCGGTTTAGCTCAAGTATTGCTTTCGCAACTTCGCCGGTTTCCTCTGACAGCACAGTTGATAGAACAAAGAAGTCGTTTTCATTGCCCCAATTCCTTTCTATGCGCAGGCGCTCTTGACGAATTCGCTCTTGCTTGACAAATGCAAGCGCATCATCAATTCTTTGTAGTTGTGTTGGCTTTTTCATCTTGCGGCTTTCTTCTGGCAATTATGAAGTCAATAATTATGTCCGGGCTTTCAACTTGGTTCAGCTTGTGCAATGCTTTTGAAATCTTTCTAAGAGCTTTTTGAACTTTGTTTGATTCAAGAATTCCTAGCCTGTTTCTGAAAGCAACCTGCGCTTCCGAATTGAAAGCCATTGATGCAGTAAACATCAAAGCCGCCTGCATTGCTTCTTCATCTGTTAGCTTGATTTTCATTGCGGCTTATTTCAGTTCTCGAATTGCTTTGTCTAATTCGGCCCGGCTTTTTTGAAGCCTTACCCATTGCTCTGCGGCTTCCTTTTCACGCCTGCAATCCCTTAATTCCTCTTGAAAATACCAAGCTTGATGTTTATACAAAGTATAGTCATCAATATGCTGTCTTATTGCGCCCACTATTAGCGCAATGATGATTCCCGCAATAAAGCAGAGAGCCTTTTGTTTCGTTTCATTTTTCATTGCGGCTTTTGTGTCAGATGAATTGTAATAAGAAAACAGGGAACCGGGCAAATGTAAATCTTGCTTTTCTTGGCATCAATGAACGCCCCAATCCATAAGTCATACCAAGCAAATGAGAAGCTGACTTTCATTTGTACTTGCGGCGTGAACTCATAAAACCTTTGAACGGAACCGGCTTTTCTTTGGGCTGTTGCGGAGCCTTCATTGCAAGCAACGGCGCAGGGTCAAACACTGCTTGAGACTCGTTGATTATGCGTTTCAACCGTTCATCAAAGCGCTCCCAAAACGCCCGGAATTCGCCGCCAACCTCAATACTGCATTCAACTTCAACCGTACCTCCTAAATACGGGCCGTGCGGCATTGGCTCGATTTCAGGCGCGAAAGGAATTGAACATTGTGCAATTTCTTCTCGCAAGCTGTCTGCGTGTTCATCAAGCTTGCGAATGCAGTAATCATCTGCAAGCTTGTCAAGAATTTTCACGCCTGCCTGCAACAACCTCTCTGTAACAAAGAAGCCCGAACCCGGACCAAGAATGAGAATGATTTGCTTTTTCTGTTCCTCTTTCATTTCAGTTTGCGGCTTTAAATGATAATGTCGTTTTATGCCTGTTTTCTTGCCGCTGTTGGCATCTTCCAACCATAACGGACAAGTACGGCTTCAAATAGCTGAAACGTTGTCACAGAGGTTCGCAGCGGTGCAACCGGGCCGTATTGTTCGGGTGAAGCATTCAGCCAAGGTTTCGAGTGAATAACGAATATTTCCCCGTATTTGGGCAAGAGCGAAACTGTTATATGCCAACGTTCCTCCTTTGTTGGCCCGTCATGCAACCAACTCCAAACGTTTATACCTTTCAGCCTGAAACCCGCTGATTCCATCTGTTGCGGCGTAGGATGCCAAAAGGAAGCAACAGCGGGCGCATTTGCCGCTGTTGCCGTTGTTGAGCCTTTCCCTTTTGACGTTGCCATTGCTTTATTTAAACCGGCTCAACAAGCCTGCAAGCGTTCATTGCCCGCTGCATTATGGTGAACGATTCGTTGTAGTTGATTTTCACAAAGTATGCCTTGCAAAGCCGGAATACTTCAAACGCAGGCTTTGCCGACATATTTTCAGTGCTCATTACTGCATCTTGTTTCAGGTATTCGAGTGCGGCTGCAAGTTCGCTGTTTTCTTCCTGCACAAGAACCCATTTCGCAGAGTTGATTGCAACCGTTTTCAATTCTGCGTTGGTATAGATTGCAGTGAATTCGCTTGCGGAGAAATCAACGTTGCGGCCTTCAATCAGGAGTGAAACGCCGCCGTTGCTAAAGTTTTGGTCAATATCGAATTTTTGGCCGTTGTAGCGGGAATATGCTGATTCCGGATGAACGTTCACAATTGCTTGCATCTTCTTTGTAGGCGCAGGCTTTGCCATTGATTCAAGCTGCGCAGCCAAAGGAGCAACAACCGCAACATCTTCCGCAGTCACTACAACGGGCGGGAAATCCGGCAACCAATCGGCTTTGTAATACAAGGCGGCGTTTCCCTTGCCTTCCGTTTTGCCTTTCTCCAAATAGCCAAGCCGAACAAGCTTTTCGCAAGACTCGATTGCGGTTGAACTCATAACGTGCGAAGATATGCCAGCAACAGACGCAACAACATCTTCATAAACTTCAATCATTTCAGCCGTAGGCGCGTTTGCTGCGTCATAAGCCGCTGCAAGAATATCAATGTAAGAGTCAATGAAAACCATCTTGTGCAGCCGTGCGCCGCCAAACGGGCCGTTGTAAGTCACTGTCTTTTCACCTACTGCGGAAATTGTCAGAGTGCGGCCCGTATTGTCAACAAACGAGAACCCGCGAACCGTCATCTTCTCTGCCTTTTCATATTTGTTCTTTGGCGCTTCAACCTCTGCAACCAAAGTTGACAAGAGCAACTGCGCTTCATTGTCATCAATGAACAAATTCTTTTTGATGCGAACCGTAAAGCCGCCCAATTCAGGGAACATTGCGTTTTTCAAAAGGCGCTTCACAGTTACCGTCTTTGGGCCAACAGAAACAACCGTATCTGTGCAATCTTCCCAAACTTCATAACCCTTTTTTACTTGATGCTGACTTGTGAATTGCATTCCGGGCTTGATGCTTTCTGCGGCAACGTTGCGGCGTTCTGCGCCCGTCAGGCTGTCAAACTTACGCATTGGAGAATTTACGTATTCGGCGTAAGCACTAGGATTGCGCTGTTTCAGTGTTTCGAGTTGTGCGGCTGACATTGACATAGCTTGCGGCTTTTCGTTTTTGGTATACCCAAAGGTAGGTAAAAAATAATACGCAAGTCAAGCTTTCCTGAAATTATTTTTCAAGGCAATCTTTTCAGCCAATTCAAACCGCCTCGCAAGAGTCGCATTGATGCGAAGTCGGCAACAGTCTTTTGCGGAGTGGTTAGAATGCCGCAATAGGTTGCGAACGTATGAACAAAGCTGTCTGCCTTGTTGGCCTTCACCCGCTGCAAGTACCGCTTGTTCAACTCGACTTCAACAAGATTCTTGCGCAGTTGGCGCAGTTCGTGTTTTGACAGCCAATGACAGTATTGTTTTTTCTTTTGCATTGCGGCTTTTAATACGGGGCTTTGGGAAAATTCGGGCTTTCACCGCTTACTGCATAGTAAAAGACTGACTTGCCTTCATCTGCTTTTGCTTCATCTTCGCTTGCGTATTGACCTAACCTGCGGCGCTCTGCAAGCTCCCAATCATACGCCTTCCGCTTGGCTCTGCGTTCGTTTTCCTTGCGAACGTTGTCTGAATTTTCCAGCGGTTGAAGGTTGTCTATAACATACCCTTTTTCGTTTTCCTTGCGGTCAATGTGAAGGCTTGTTGCGTACCTTCCGCGCTTGTCGAGCAAATCAACGGGCCGCGCAAATTCCTTGAATTGCTCAAGCGTAATTTCAAATTTATATTCATGCTTGCGGCTTTCGGGCGCTTTCGCCTGCCTTGCGGCAACACTGTTGCGCCACTGACGAAAGGCGGTTTCATACGGGCGAACCTGCTTTTCGTGCCTGTAATCACAAGAAGAACACCGCACCTTGCGCGGCGCGGCGTTCTTTTCGCAATCCTTACACTTTTTCGCCTGCATTAATCTTGCGGCAACCCGTCCTTTGGAAGCGTCAATTCATAACCTTCCGCAGCAACTCGCAGCTTTACAAAGTCAGCAAGTGTTGCAACGTCACTCGTTTTCCAAAATAGCCAATCCAAGCCCGAAAGCGTAGCAACGTAAGATTCAATTGGATTCAAGAACGGCTTCCGGTCATCATTCGAGAAACCAAGAGCGCAGGCGCTCAATTGGGCGCATTCCTCCTGAACAGAGTGCAGCTTGTCTTTGCCGTACAAACGGCGCATCTTCTCGCAAGATGCTTCAATGTTTTCGCCAAAGCCAATCAAACCCTGAAATTCAGGAACGCCCGCCTGAAACACGAACTGCAACCCGATATTCTGAAAAATAGACATTGCCGCAGTTGCAACGGCATCTTCATAAGTCCCTTCAACAGAAGCCCGGAAGGTTTGCAGAAACAGTTGGTTTGCCTCTGCATCTTCACCTTTGGTCAAAGCTAAATCAAGTAATGACTTGACGGTTGCTTTGTCATTCTTGCGGCTGTTCTGTTGCCACGTCTGCGAAATTCCAAACAGGAAATGCAGAGTACGCAGGCGCAACGATGAATCAGCTTGCGGCTTGTTATTGTCTTTGTGCGTCTGCTTTTCCGGCAACAGTCGAGTTGCGGAAGTAATTAGAGACATTGCGGTTTCCTTTTTCATTGCGGCTTAATAATTAAACGGGTTTGACAAATCCTGCGGCTTTTCGCCAAAGATACACACAGGAGCAAGCGGGCTGTTGTTGTGTGAAACCGCAAGCCAAACTTGCCCGAATTCGCTTGCATATCTAACTTCTGTTTCAGTCAGCTTTCTACGGAAAATAGAATGCCGATAATCAGAATAAATATACAAGCAGGCACTTTCGGAATCCGAACTAAAATCTGTATTGCTGTTGAGCTTTTCAGCAAAGATGCGCGGAACCGCAAGCACTGCATGACAATGAAGAACAACAAGCCAAACTTCACCTTTCTCGACAACAGCCGCCAATTCTTGCGGGTTGAAGTCCCAAAGGGAAATTGCGTGTTTGTCATCAATGTAAACCGGCAAAGTCCCAACTCTGCCTTCATCACCTTTTGCGGGTTTCAAATAGGTGTTTGCTTCCGGGAAATCAGACCAACTTGCCATTGCTTAGAATTTTTTGCCGCCGTGCAACACGCCGCGCAAGCTGTTATTATGAATAGTCAGTTCAATGATTGATTCAATATCAATGTTCATGCGCTCTGCAATAAGCAGCGCGAATGCTGCGCCGTAAATCAACGAATGAAAGAAATCAAGCGGGTTCATATACGTTCCCGTTTCGGCCCCATCTTCGCGGCGCTGGCTGCGCTGCACAAATCCCAACGCAAGCAATTGACCGTAGTTGATTCGATTAAAAATCAAGTCTCCTGACTTTTCTTGCGGCAACGTGAAATCTTCAAGCCCGTCCGGAAGATGCCGTTCAATATGCGCCTTGATTTTCAACATTCGCTCCGCAATGGCTTTTGCGCTCCAAGCATCATTTGCTTGCCCGGTTTCCCGAATGCCTATGAACATACCTGCAAGAGAGTCAAAGCAGCGAATCAGCACGTCAGCAAGTTCGCATTCAACCGTATCTTTCACGGCTGTTCTGAACAAGTCTCGCCAAGCGTCAGGCGTTGATGAATTCGTTGTTGCTAGGTCTTGCAGCCATTTCAGAGCATCAGAAACAGCGCGGGCGGAATCTTCTGCTTCTGTGTAGCCCGTCCGAATGACAAGCGTTTGATTGTTCCTGAAAGCTTCCATCATTTCAGTCCATTCAGACGAAATCAGAGCCTTAATCATTGGAATGCTGCGGTTCACGCCTTCCGACCAAAACCCGTTGGCTTTGTTTACTTGATAAGCTGAAACCATAAGTTCAGCAATTGCGGCTTTTTTCATTTTACTGTTTTTGTTGGTGAATGTGTTTGATTGAATTGAGGTAAGCAGAGTATGATGAAAAGGCAAGTAGTTCAGGCATTGATGCCTTGATTATGTCTGTGATTTCCTCGATTAAAACGTTGAAATCCGCAGTGTCATACGTTTCGAGTTGGCGCAGGTACTCAAAAAGGATTTCGCAAGTTGTGGTGTTGGTCTCTCGCAAAAACTTGATTTCAGCTTGCAGTGCGCAAAGTGTCATTGCGTCTTGAAGAATTGCAATAGACATTTCCCGATTGAAATTCTGTAAGTCGCTGATTTTCTGCAACAACTCTTTTTCCCGTTCGTCAGTCATTGTCGTTTTGTCTTTTACTTGCGTATATTTGCCCGTTGCCGAATCGTATTTGCGTTGCGGCTTTTTATGATTCGGCCAAACTTGCGGTTTTAGGCTTTTCACCGCAAGTTCATTCGGGCGCTCCCTTCATAGGTTGAGCGCCCGAACTGTTTTATTTACTTCTGTTCTTGCTGATTTCGAGTTGCAGCGCATAAGCCTCTTGCGTCACTTTCAGCGCTAAACCTCTTGACTTGCGGAAAGCAAGCCTGCGTTCTACTTGCCGCAATCCGTTTTCCCGGTCCTTTTTTTCTTTGACATACCTTGCGCGTTCTGTGCCAACGTGCCAAACCGCAAGCTGTTGTTCTAAGTCCTTGTCTGACATAACAGCAAGCGCGGCTCTTGTCGGCTCGATTCGGAAGGCGTACTTGTCCTGATAACTCCTGTATGCAAAACCCATTGCTTGCGGCTTTAAAAAAGTGAGACATTGTTGAATTCCCTGCGCTTGGCTATTAAGTAGCAGTAGAACTCCCGTAAACGGTAGTACGCATTGCTGCGCCCGTTGTGGCTTTTATGAAGTCTGTGTTTCATTGCTTGCGGCTTTATGATGTTTCAAATGTCGCAAGAAAAACCGTAAAGTCAAGCATTCCTGAAAATATTTTTCAGGATGCTTCACCGCCTGCGGCCCTACGCGCATTCTCGACAATCATTGCAGCCTTCATCAACTCCTGCAAATCTTCTGCACTCATTCCCGCCAACGGGCGTTGCGGCTTAGGAATAACGCTTTCCCCGTCTGACTTCAAATCAATATGCTGAATTGATTTCCAGCTTGCCGGGTCTTGGTTTTGCAGGAAGTATTCAATACTGCGTTGGTTGGGCGCATATTGCTTTTCAGTCTCCTTTTCAATGATTGACCCTTGATAGGCGAAAAACTTTGTTTCAGGATGCGAAAAGCCGATTGCGGATTTGAACAGCGCAGCAACAACCGCCGCAACAGCGTTTTGCTTGCCGCCTTTCAACGCATCTTCAATTTCCGGGTATTCTTCATACCAACCTTCAAGCGCGTCTCTCTTAACGCCTAAAATGTCCGCAATTTCTGCGTTCGTCAGACCCTTTTCTTTCATGCGCCGCAACAGTGTCAATGACTCCTGTATTGGTTCGCCTTTCTCATTATAAAAGTATTCTTGCGCCTTGCTCTTTATGCTTGCGGTTTCATACGCCTCTTTTAGCGCAGGAACCGTTGTAAGCCAATTAAAAAGAGTTTTCGGGGAAATACCGTAATGCGCAGCAATCTTCGCTTGCGTCCCTAATTCCCGGCAAACCTTGCGGAAATTCTGTAATTCATACGGGTCAAGATTCCCGTCCGCTTCATCAAAGAAGTCAGATAATTTTGTAGTTGCCATAAAAGAAAAATCAACGTCACTGTTGAGAACTCGAAAGTACTCAATTGACGTTGATTTTTCTTATTTGGTTCTTGCGGCTGTCAGCTTACATCAACAACAAATAAAATGCTGACTCAAGAATTAGACAGCCGATAACTTTTGCGGCTGCATACGCCTTGCCGGGAATTTTGAATTTGCCGAATATTTTATTCGCAAACTTGTCTGCGTTTGCCGTTGCCGGGTCTTGCCCTATGTAATGCCATAACAGATTGCGGCGTTTGTTCAGGCGAATATCAAACCATAAGCCGAACCAAACCGCAAGCAGAGCCGCCAAAACGGCAACTGAAACAATTCTTGCGGCAACCGCAAGCGCAGTCAATTCCAACAGTTCCGGGCGGTATGCAGTCGGACCCAAAACGAAACCCGCAAGCGCAGTCATTCTTTCGCGCTTTCCTAGCAAGTGAGTGACCTTGTAGTTGCGCTTGATTGCGTCTGCATCTGACTGTGCTTCAACGTCTGCGTATATGTACGTCAGGAGTTTCGCCGCCTGTACTGATAGGATTAGTTTCAACATTGGGAATATCTTCAAAAAAGTACAGGTTCACATTTGGCGGCAAACTTTCCCCGTCAACCTTCATAATGTGAAGGAACGTTGCAAGCGGGCAATACAAGCCCGCTGTTGCATTATCGGCTACTTGAAAGCCTTCCGGGTTCGGAAGGGTCTTTGCGTGTTGCTCAAGCGCCTGCGGAGTGTCGAATTTAGCAGATGCAGGTTCACCCGTTGCTGCATCTGTCAGCCAAAATTGATTATCCATTTTTTGCGTCTCCTTTCATCTTTTCTTCTGCAATGCGTTTGTTGGCGCTGCGAATATCCGCTGCAACCATTCCGCCCGCAATCACAACGAAAACGACTGCAACAATGGCTTCCGTTGTAACGGGCCGTTCCCTTTTGATTTCATGCCGAATGTAGAAACCAAGCCCGATTGAAATTGCGACAAAAAAAGCCGCAGCAAGAATTGTTTTTAATCCTAGCTTTTTCATTTTATTGTTTGTTTGGGTAAAGAAGATTGAAAAGAATGCTTTTTGTTCTCATTGGGAAATTGCCTTTTAAAATCCATTCCCCAAATCCAACGTCAGACAATACCGGCTTGCCTTTTGCCTTTCCGATATTATAAATTATTTCGCCGTTTTTATTTTTGGCGAGAACTCCTGCGAAATCAACCCGTTCTGATTGGCCCAACATTTCCGACAATTCAAAAACATTGTCAGGCAAATCAGAATATCTTTCGAGTTGGCCCGCGAATACTTTAATTGTTGCGGCAACGTCTGCATCTGAACTATGCGCGTTTTCCAATTCGTCTATTCCGCAATAAAACTTGAGCGCGGCTGCGAGTGTGCGCGGCTCTTTCATTGTGAAGATTCGCAATGTGTCAACAATGCGAGTGTCTGCGGTTGGAAACTCGATACCACAACGGGCGAATTCCTCTGCAAGAATCGGAACATCAAACTTTTCTATGTTGTGTCCGCACAAGTCGCAATCTGCCAGGAATTGATGCAGACCGTTTGCGAGTTTTTTAAACGTTGGTTGGTCCGCAACCATTTCGTTTGTGATGCCGTGAACTGCGGTTGTGTCCGCAGGAATAGGAAAGCCCGGATTTATCAACCGGGTCTTTGTCTCAACATCAAAATCAGGCTTCATCTTGGAAAAGGTTGCCTGTACTATTCGGGCGGTTGCAGTGTCCTTTGATGTGGTTTCCAAATCAAAGATGACAAGCGGACGCAAAAGTTCAATCATTGCTTGCGGCTTTATGTTTATGTAAATGTACTGATTTTAGTTTGCACAGAGTAGCGGCCAATTAAAATGCAACTCTTGCTTTTCAAGACTCCAATTTGTTCCCCAAACACTAAACTTGATTTTGTAGGGACTCCAAACGGGAACGAATAAGCACAAGCCGCCTATTCTGTCATTGAAATATGTTTGCATTTCTGCTTGCGGATTCAAGCCGAACTCCTGAACCCTTACGCCTACGGCAACAAGCTTGTCTCTGAATTCCTGTGTTGGGCAAAAAGCGCAACTCAAATCCATTTGCGGCATTTCGTAATTCATTGCGAATTATATTTTCAAGGGTTCAATTCCGGATGCAATGCAAATAATGTCAATTCCGCGCTTGAAGCACTCAAGCCGCCTTTCAGCTTCATCCTTTTTTATCCTGCCTTCATTCAGTTGAAATTCAAACCGCTTTTTGCAAGTCGCAAGTTGCTGCATCAACTCAACTATTATTTCGCCGGGTGTTGGGTTTTTCATTGCGGAATAAATCAGGATAATTGTTTTTGAATTGTTGGAAGTATTGCGGCTCCAACCTTTCCATAATTTCCATTTTAAGCGCCCAACTTTCGGGGTGAATCCGGCATGAGGTCCGCTTGTCATGTTCCCATATATAATGGCAATCTTGACATTCAAGCAATATGTTTTCCGGGTTCGCTCTGTGCTTTTCGTGCTGCTTTTCTGTCAGTACGTGCGAATGCGTCAAGCAGTTAGGTTCGCCGCAGCTTACGCACCAATGTTCATTTGTTGCATCTACTACTGCATAAGCCGCAGCCTTTTGCGCATTCTTTACCGCTTGCTTGCTGCTTACTTGTCGAATCGGCTTGCGGCTTTGCGGTAATCCGTTCCGGGCGGGCTTGCTTTCTTTCGGATTTTCTGACTTGATTCTTGCCTTGTTGTGTGTTGCGCATAAACAGAATTCTTTGTTCTCGATTTTATTTGAATTGCAGGGTTCGCCGGTTTCGAGTTCCCAAACACAGAGCTTCATATTTTATTATCCGAGTGCAACTGAACATATATTTCATCCGGAATTGATTTTGCATCCGGAATTTCAATACCTCTTTCTGCGCCCCAACGAATTACACTGTCAAGATAAGTCATCATTTCTTCCTTGGTGAACTTACTTGTTGAAAGCGGGTATTCAATCACTTCGCCGCCAAAATCAAAGCGGGTTCGCAATCCGAATTTTAATTTAAATATTTCATGCAACTCGCCTATTTCAAATCCGGTTGCATCTGAAAGCGTTTTATACACAACGCCCCAAAGGTATTTATTTTGCTGATTGCTGCGCAGCGCCGAATCTTTACCGTCAGTTAAATATATTTTGTATTCCGTTCCTGTGTCGAGCTTTTTACCTGACACTACGGTTCCCAACAATGCGAAGAATTTATTGAATTCGCCTTTTGTCAGATTATTCAGTTTTGCTTTTAAAAGAATCATTGCTTGCGGCTTTTATAGGGTTTCAAAATCAGTTTCAGTTGAAATGCGCTTGCCCGTTATCGGGTTGTAATCTTCAATGAAAGCTTGCCTGCGTTTTGTATATGCCGCAATCGTTGCTTCCTCTGTTTTGTTGAGCGCAGTTGATGTTGCGAATTTGCCAAGTGCGGCCCGTTCGCGGTCTGTGACGGTTGGCACAAATTCGCGCTTCAAGTATTCCTCAAGCTTATTGCGGTTGTCTGCGCTGAACTGAATCTGCATTGACATAAGCTTTCGCCGGTTGTTCTCGTTTCGCTTTTCTTCTTCGCGCTTTATTTGTTCCGCAAGAACCTTTTGTTCGCGCTCCTGCGGAGTCCCATACAACCGCAGGCGTTCGGCTTGCAGGAATTGGTGAAGTTCTTCCGGGTCTTTGGGCAATCCCTTTTGGTCTTGCGGCAAAACGCTTTTATGCGCAGAGTTGGTTTGCTCCCAAATCAAAGACCGTTCTTCAAGCTTTTCATATTTTTCAAACCAAGACAGTATTGTTGGCCCGTCCAATCTGTTATAGTACAGTTCTCCGAACTTTCCCATCTTTCCATATTTCAGGACAACCGCAATTTCCTCGAAACGCATTGCCCGGCTGCGCTCTGCAACCAAAGCCGCAATTTCTTTTATTTGGTCTTGGTTTGGCTTGTCAACACTCTTGCCGAAAAAGTTGACAGTTGCTTTTATCATTGTCGCAACAAGCGCAAAAAGTTCGCCTCTGTTTTCTCGCAGCAACGGTCCTACTTCCGTTCCCTTTTCTATTGCTTCGCGCAATGAAACCCGGTTTACTAATTTCGCAAGTTCACCGTTCTTCCAATCTTCTTGTTGCGAGTTTGGATGCTGACTAATAGCCGCTAAAGTCGTTAGCGCTAAACCCGGATTGTATTTCTGTAAATCGTTCATTGTGTTTTCTGATTTCAGGAATTATTGTTGTCATCTGATTTGAAAGAATTTTGATGTTCATTTTCGTTTCAAACCATTCCGGAAGCAAATGCCAACCGGCAAGGATTCCTTCAAACAACTCAAGTGCATCTGTGTAACTCTGTGCAGTTGTGATGCCTTTCAGGTAATCGAGTATTGATTTTAACAATTTACCGTCTGCGGCATCAAATTTCGGCGCAACATTATATTTCGCCTTGTATGCCTGAAAGTAAATACCAATTGCGTCTTTGTAAACGGGCGGCGCGTCACTTTTCTTTCTTCCGGGTGCGGCTCCCTTAATTCGCCCGCCCGTATTTTTTTTTGAGTCAAGCTGCGAGCCTTGCGAGTCAGCAAAGTAATCTTCTGCCTTAGTCTCTGTTAAGTCTCTTGTATTAGTCTCTGTTAAGGGTTCTGAAATTTTTAAAGGACCGGAACTGAAATTATTTCGGTTCTGGTTCTGAAAATTTTCAAGGACCGGAACTGAAATTATTTCAGGACCGGAACCCGGTTCTTGAATTTTTTCAGAACCGCGCTGTTTGCGTTGTTTCGCTATTCCGTAAACCTCTGAATACTTCTCGAAACCCGTTTTTCGCTTTGATAGGAAGTCAACAAAGGATTCAATGAATGCTTCTCGCAGCATCCGGAAATGAACCGTTGCAAAGCCGTTGAAGCGCTTCACAGTCGTTTCAAGAATCTTTCTGTCATCTTCCAAGAGCTTTGCGGCTCTGCGCACCAAGTATTCAGAAAGGCGAATTTCGGCGTACCAATCTTTGTATTCCTTGGCAATCCAACCGCCCGGAATCTTTGTCTTGTCAGACCAATAAATTAGTTGCGACAATAAAAGCGCGGTTTCGTGATGACCGTCACAATAATCAACGAACGCAGTTGAATACGCAAGTTGGTTGTTGTGTCCTGTTAGCTGGCTAATCAGTCCGAAAACCTCTGCTTGTCTTATCATACAATTTGAACTCCTAAGATTTCCGCGAATTGGCGAATTTTGGGCGTAAGGCGTTGCCCGGAACCGTTTAGGAAGGCAGAAACCCAACTGACACTGAACCCGTCATTCGCATCTGTGAAGTCCGCAAGGGTTGTGAATTTGCGCTTGAAGGCAATCTTCATTTCTTGCCGTTTGGCTTCCGGCAAATTCACGCCCGCAATAGGCTTGTTTTCAGTCCCTCTTGCGACTTCCTGCATTCGGCGCAGGTTATCTTGATTTGAAACGTAGATGCCGCGCAGAGACTTGGTTGCGGTTGTGTAGTTGAAGCCCGTCAGCATACAAAACCGGGAAAGGCTATTAAACTTATTCTCGATTGCGGAACGCAGTTCGCCGGGCGTTACTTGCTCAAATGGTTTTTCAAGTACCTGTGTCATTAGTTTTGCTCTTTTAACTGTAAAATCCTTTCTTCATTCAACAAGCCCGTCTTGCTGATTGGGTTCCCGGAATCCAAGTAATTCCGGACAATTGCAATGTTATCTTCTGATATATTGGGAACTAGCTGCACAACCGGGAAATTGCGGATTTGGCCCGGCTTTTGGCTTTTGACTTTCTTCACCGTCAAATCAAAAGGAATGTTGATGACGGTCTTTGCTTGCTCCTGAACCCGGTCAAAGGTTTCCCGGATTTGTTCAATGCTTGACTTTTCACCGTGCGTTGTGAACTCGAAAACGCCTGCAAGCCCGCGAATCTTTGGAATGATGAACCGCAACGTCAGTGCGGCCTTCCATTTACCTGCGGCTTTTAGCGCCGCCTTGCCTTCATCTGTGCCGTTATCAACTGCAAGGTAATCATCCTTGTCTGCGTTGTATAGAAGCCAAGTTTCCCCGTCTCCTTTGCCCGTCAGCTTTCCGGCTGAATCCCTGCATTCGTATTCTTCCTTGCAAGAGTAGTTTATATCATCTGAAATGAAAACTACCTGAATAACGTCCGGTTTTTGTTGATGCGCCTTTTCAAAATAACTTGCGTATTTCCCGGAACAAAGGAAGTAATCAAGGCTTTCCGGCCTTCCGGTTGCGGTCTTTTGACCCACCTTGATTTTGCCGATTAGGGGCAAGCCCGGCTTTTCAACCGGGCTTGCGACTTCATTTTTTTTCTTGATGCGTCCTGACAAAGCCATTATTTCGAGCGCTTAGAGGTAACAAAATTTTCCAACGTCACAACCTGAACACAATCCGCAAGAAAGTTTCTGTCAAGATTCACAACGCCTGAATACGTTGTTACAGTATCACTCCGCTTTGCAGCTTGGATGCGCCCCAACTCGACAAGGAACGGAAGCTTTTTGCGGTTCGGGCTTTCGGTTTGGTCCTTCAACTTGTATGTTGGGGTTGTTCCCCTCCATTCGTTCGGAGCAAAGTTGTATAGCCTGTCAATCTTCAAGTCGGGAAAGTTTTCTTCAACAAGCAGGCGGTATGCCTCAAGCTGAATTTCATGTTCCTCATAAAAGCCTTTCTTGCCTGACTTGAAATCAACGATTGCGACTATTTCAACCGGAACCTTGCATTCCTTGGATTGACCTTTGCGCGGCCCGCTTGCGTAAACCTCTGTTGCGCTGAATCCGGGAACCTCGATTGTCATTCTACAAACCAAGTCAAGAGCGCCTGCAAAGCCATATTGCGAACTCGCAAGCATCAATTCAATGCCAAGCGGAACAACGTTGAAATCCTGCATGAACTGCGCAAACGCAAGTGCATCTTTCTTCAATTCCGGCTCCCATTTTTCAGCATAGAATGCAGGAAGGCGTTCTTCCTCTAAATATGCCGCAATCTGTTCGCGCATCAAATCCAAGTTCAACGTCCGGGTAATCAACAGTTCTTCAAAGAACTTGTGCATCATTGTCCCATAACCCGCCCGTTCAAACTTGATTTCGTCTGCGCCTTCACTTCCGTTCTTGGCAATCCAAGCAATAAGCGCCGCAGGAGTCGGCATTGTGGCTTTTATCAGGTTGGTTACTGATATAAAGAACTCTGCGCCTTGCTTGCCGAATGTGTAGTAATAGCGCCCGGCTGAACCCGCTGCGAGACGGTAAAGCGGGCGCGGCGTAATGCGCAGCGCGTCTTGGTCAAAGTACAGTGCTGTTACTTCCTGAACGGTCAATTCTGATACTTCCATTTTCTTGCGGCTTTAAATTAGTGATGAACAAATGTAAACAACTTTCTTGAATCTGCAAACTTTTTCAGGAATTGCGAGACAAAAGAAAACCGCCCGAAAGCGGTTCCTTTTTGAGTATGCAGGAGCTATTCTGATATATCAACCTGCAACCCTTGTGCGTCTCTGCTTACGATTTCAATGAACAGTTGAACGCCTGCTTTTTCGGCCCAATCTTCAACAACCTTCAAGTTGTCATTGTCGAGCAATGAACCGTCAAAGCGGGCAATCTTCACATCTTTATGAAGTGCGCTGCAAATCTGCAAACCCGCAATGATTTGGCTTGCGGTATTAATCTGCGCAGACTCGAAAGGCAAGCCGTTCAACAGCAATGAACCCGATTCTGAAAACGTCATGCCTTCAACCGGCATCTTTGCCGCCTTTATCATTGCGGCTTTTTCGTTGGCAATATCAGCAAGTGAGGCATTCAGCTTGCCTTGTTCCTCTTTTGCCGAATCGAATTCCGCAAGCTTGCGTTTGTTGGCTTCTACCGTCTGAACCCGAACGTTGATTTCAGAAGCTTCCGCAAGCTGCTTTTCAAGGCTCTGAACATCTGTAACCTTGTTTTGCTTGAGGAAAGTTGCGGCTTGTTTATCCATACCGTCAAGCTCCCTTTTTTCGTCTTTTAGAACCTGAATCTGCTTTGTAAGCTTTTCAATTTCAGTGTCAATTGAAGTTCTCCGATTCTTGCGGGTTTCAATCCTTGTTTGAACGCCTTCAATTGCGCTGTTCTGAACCCTAGCAACTCGCAGGCTTTCGTGAACCGCAGCCGTATCAACCGGCTTCACATCTGCAACGTCTAAACCTTCGCTCTGCGCCTCAAGTTCTTTGACTTTGCGGTTGATGTAGGTTCTTTCATTGAACGCCGCAGTATAGCGTGAATCAACATCTGCGAAGTCAAGCCCGCAAATGCGCTGAATCTGTTCTGACTTCTTAGCAGGAGCAAGCGCCAAAAATTCAGCAATGTTGAAGTCAACAACCCCCAACTTTTCATTCAGCATCTTGCGCGGGCTGCTAAACTTTGCGCCGTTGGGCGTACTGACTTGCAGGTTCATTTTTTGGTTCTCCGCAGTATAGGTTGCGCGAACAATGATTTCTCCAAGGTCAACTTCAATTTCGCCTTTTTCCTCACCTTGCCGCAGCGGTTCAACCGGCAAGTCTTGGCCCGTCAGGATGCCGAAAACGCCGCCAATGAAACTCGTTTTGCCTGCGCCGTTTTTCCCGACAACGTAAACGTTTTTACCTTGCGGATTTACTTCAAGGTTCTCGATTGCCTTGAAGTTTACAATTTTGATGTTTTCAACTTTCATGTTGCGGCTTTTTAAGGTTTGATGAATGGATTGATTGCGGTTCTTATACTGTTGATGTACTCCAAATTTTCAGTCAGGAGAAAGGCTTTTACTTGCTCAAGTTCTTGCAAGGCTCTGTTGCGGGCAATTCGCAAACGAACTTCGCTGCGGTCTGATTCATCTGTTAATTGGTAATCAACAGCATTCCAACTTGTTTCACCAACTACTGACAATGCGCCTTTCGGCCCTACTTTTATTTGCAGCCTTGTTCCGTCCGGCAAAATAGCCTGCGTTTTCGTTGTGCGCTCAACCTTATGAATTGAAAAGGCTTTGCCATTGTGGAACTTGGTTACTTCCGTTCCTTGTGCTAATTCCTGCATTGCTTGCGGCTTTAAAGGGTTTTGCGTTCGTTCTGTCTGTCATCTGCAATCAAGGCAATTCGATTCGCCCGAATGCGTACTGCGTGAAATGCTGTTACCTCGCCACTTCCGCCGCAAGTCTCGCATTCAAAAGGTTCTTCACCAAGAAACCCGTATGCAGATTTAATTGCGCCGTATCCGTTGCAGTCCGGGCAAATTACAGGCTCTTTTTCAGTAGGTTCAAACATAGCTTGCGGCTTTATTGGTTGGTGTTTCAAATGTCGCAAGAATATATTGACAAGTCAAGTGTTCCTGAAATTATTTTTCACGAAAGAGCAAAAACAAGCCCGCCAATGATGACGGGCTTGTTCCTCTTGCTACTCCGCTTTTTCGCTTGCGGCTTTCTTGTTTGCCTCAAGCCGTTTCACGTCCCGCCCGTTTGCCACATCAAAGACATACCCGATTTCACAACCAACTGCGGCTGCAATTTCGCGGGCTTGCTCCTTTGAAAGCTTTTCGCCTTCCGCAAGCTTTGGCAACAGTTCCTTGATACGTGCGTTGCGCGGCGCAGCGCCTTTTTCCTTGCCCGTTGCGTACTCCTTTTTGCCTCTGTCAGTCAGAGTAACAACGCCTTTATCATCAACCGCTGCAAAGCCTGAATTGATGACTTTGAAGATTGCGTTGTGTAGCTGTTGCCGCTGCATTTCGTGCGTCTCGACAAAGTAATTTGTCAGGCTTGCTTTCGTGACGGTGAAGCCGCCTTTTTCCTCTTGCTGCAAGTATTCAACAATTTCCTTGCGAATGTTGCCGGTTCGTGGAACTGCGGTATTTTCCCGCAAGACAATGTTGCCTTCATTGCGCGAAATCTTTTCCATTGTAACCAACCTATCAAGCGCCTCTTTCGCGGCTTCTGCGGTTGTTCCGTGCGGCATAATGGTTTCATCAAGCAGGCGGCTTTCAACAACTGTGTTGCCCGCTGCAAGGTGTTCTGTGATGACTCCTAAAAGATGCCTGCGCAGAGTCAGTTGCGAAGGAAGCGCAGCAACTTCAACTTTCTCTTTTTTCTCCTTTTTGGGCTTCTCGACTTTGGGCGCTTTTTCCTTTTTTGGCTTTGGCTCTTTCTTGGCTTTTGGCTCCTTTTTGGCTTTCTCCTTTTTGGGTTTGGCTTCCGGGTCAAAGTCTCTCGGAACGGGTTTCAACTCAAGCTTTTTGTTTGACTTCGCGGGCTTTGGGTTGTTCTTGCGGAACTCTCTGATAAGCGCTGCGCCTATACCCGTAAGCGTTCCAACGAAAGCGGGCGTTGCGTCTCCCTGCAACTCGAATTCTCCATTGACCGCCTGCGGAAAGTTGCGTTGCAGCAATACAAGCGCATTCGCATTCCGCAAGCCTTTCGCCTTTCCGTTGCCGTTTATATCCTGCAAGCTTTCCATTGCGGAAATGATGATTTCCGTAATAGCAAACGCCTCTTGCGCCTCTTGTGCGGGTTCAGCGTATGGTGCGGGCGTTAGTTGGAAAAGCGGTGCATCTGCTTGCGGCTCTGCCTTTTCTTCTGGCTTCTCGTATTCGTGGTAACTCACTGCATCAAAAGGCGTGTTGATTTGACGAACAACGCCTTCAAGCCCGGATTCCGCAAGCGCTTTGTCATTCTTTTCAGACCAATGCTGAATAATTTCTTTGCGAGTCTGCGGCCCGTCAGGCGTTTCAATAACTTTCATTTCGTATGTCTCATTTCCGCTGTTTGGCGAAACCTCAACGTCAGTGCGGACAACGAACCCGCCTGTTTCGTTGGAATGCTGCAAGGCAAACGGTTCGCCGGGCGTATCTGCATAACCATACTGCAACCCGGCTTCCGTTGCCTTGACAAGCCCGTTGCCCGTCTCAATCAAGCCGCGCTTTTTGAGCGAAGTGAAACAGCCGACAACTTTTGCTTTCGAGTCTTGCAGCGCATCAACAACTTGGTCGGGCGTTGCGCCCGCTTCACCGTCAAGACCTTTTGCGTGTTCCTGCAAGTACATCAATATACCGCCCGCCAACAAAGACAACGGCGCTTGTTTTGGAGCCTCTGACGGGCTTTCAGCCGTTGCGGCAACCGCAGCATCAACAGCGGCAACGAACGGCGCAACAGCGGCTTCCTGAATGCCTAATTCCTTGGCTACTTCTGCAACCTCTTGCGGCTTTGCTTTTGCGGCTTTCAGGTTTGCGGTTGCGGTTTTGCAGACCTCCGCAACAGTGCCTTCATAATCACTGTAATTCAGATTGTGAAATACCTTGCCCGCCTTTACTCGAATGCCTGTTTCAGTTTTGGTGCGCAGCTCTGCGGCAACCTGTTTCCCATCAACCCGAACGTAAATTTGCGTTCCGGCTTCAACGTTCTCAATTGGAGTGATTTTGCTTTTCATGTTGGCTTTCTTTGAAATGGAAATTGCTTGCGGTGAATTCGTATGCAATTATACGAAAGCCGCAAGCAAAGTTCCAAGAAAGCCGCAAGAAATATTTATTTCAATCTATACCGCAGGCTCGACAACGCCTGCGTTGTTTATGCGCCAAGCTGCGCCGTTGGGCGAACGAATAGTTGTGACGGGCGCAACGTAGGGAATGACGGTAACAGGATAAGGTGCGGCGTTTGCAGGCCAAACCGGATTGGGATTCGCTGCGGTTCCGTACAACGTCACTCCGATTCCATCATTGGGCGCAACCGTCTCGAATCCATCTGCACAGGTTACAACCGTTCCGTATAGATTTATGCCTTGTCCGCCGCCGCCTTGAATGCGAACGTTGTTCAGGGAGCCGCCGTTATACGTCCGGTTTACTGTGCCGTAAAGGGACAAAAAACCGTTTGATAAGTGCAAGTCATAAATTGCAGAGTCCCTTGCGAAATCAAGGCTGAACCCATTCATTGCAACAGAGTTGTTGTTGCCTTGAATCGAATTGCCGTAACGCAGGCTAGTTGAACCGTTCATTGTACCGTGACCCATCACAGTAACCCGGCCCAAATAGTTAGGTAGAACCCCAACAACCCCGTTCAGGAATTCAGCACTGTAAATATTACCCGTTGCGCTTGAGCCGTAAAAGCGCGGAACCTTGCCCGGAAGGTTGTCAACTTTTGTATTGAGCGCATCAACTCTTGCTGACAGTTTCTTTAAAGCCGCAAGAGTTGCAACGTCAAGTTCCTCGAAAAACTCACCTACAACCGGGTAATTCGGATACACAAGTTGAACGTCTTTGATGCAGCGCAGAAAGCCCGCTTCCAAGTCATCAACAATTGCGTCTTTGGGAACATTTATAGGAATCCAATTACCCTCTGAATCTTTCTCAAATGATTCAACATAGATGTAATTGAACCCGCCTAATTTGTACGCCTCAACTTCAAACGTGTTTGCAGTTGACGCAATCTGCAACTTGCGGGTTAAATAACTGTTGCCAATAATTCCGAAACTAACAAGCCCGGAACCGTCAACAGCTTCTTTGCCGAATGGATAAACAGGGGTCCAAATAGGCGCTTTTGTCTTGCGGCGAAAAACAGCCATATACAAGGAAGGGTCAAAGCCGGGAATTGTAAATTCGCGGGCTTCCTCGTTTACCTCTGTTTCAGGCGGCAATGCAAGCCAAGTATCAAGTTCGTATGACATTGCGGTTTATTTAATTGCGGGTTTATTTTTCATTTCCGCAAGCGGTACTCTCTCAAGGCAGAAAAACCAAACAGCGCCTTTTATTGCCCCAATTACGCCCGTTTTTTCTTGCTCTGTAATATTTGGCTTTAAATAGAAATCAATACTTGCGGCATCTGCAACACTGAATTTCCCTTTCAGCCAATCCAAATCGGGCAAGCGGTCAAATGACTCGATTAGTTTTCTTTTCTGCGCAAGCTGCATATTCTCGCAATCGAGAGTAAGAACGCCCGGTTTTTCCGGGCGTTCTGTTAACTCGATTTTGAGCGCAACTTGTCCGTTTTCGTCGTATGCCGGAAGTCTATTGCTCATGTTCGTATTTAAATGAATTCGACAAATTGCGGTTCTTCTTTTGCTTTCACTGTAACCTTGCCATTTGAAACAACAAGCGGCGTTGAATCCAAGGTTTCAGTTCCGGGTGTATAGCGGTCAATATACACATCAACCCCGTCTTGCGGGTCGTGGTAATAGAATTCCCGGTTCATTGGCCCAATGTTGAAGGTTTTCAAAACCGCCTGTTTTCCGGCTGGAACGTCAAGCTGAATATCAAGCTCCATATCTTGCCCGTGCGTAATCATGTTGAATTCAACAACAGCATTCGCACCCGATTTCGAGAAGTACCGAACATGAAACAACGGGCTTGTTCTGTCAGTTCTTGTCTTGCGGTATCCGAACAAGAAAGCTTTGTATTGCTGCACTGCATCTGAAATCGGATACAAGCCAATTGTTCCGTTGATTTCGGCAAAGAAAATGCCGTTCATCAAGTCCCAATTCAGCCAGCGGTGCGGGTAATAGATTCCGGCCCCGTCATTGTAGCCTTGATACTTGCAGTTAAAGGACAAGCCAGCATCAAGCCCGACAAAATCAGAGCGAATGCCCCAATTTAGATGTGTTCTGAATATGTCATAACCGGGCGTTGGAACCGCAATCTGTTCCGGGTTCGTTGGTCTGTTGAGGGAATCGGAAGGCAATGCGTGACTGTACCCGATTTCTGTAATTCCGCAACGTATTTCCTTTTCAGGCGTTGAAAATTCCATTTGTGTGCGGTACATAGCACGGCGAACGCGCATAGCGTTCTTATACATATAATCTTCTTTTTCCGGCTCAACGCCAACGGGAGAACCGCCCCCATTTTGCCCGCCTAAATTGGCGTTGATGTATTGATGATATGCAACATCATCAAATACAAGATGATTGTTGTTGAACAGCTTGCAATACCAAGCAAGAGCAAGGAACGTTCCCGGCTTATCAGACGGGTTGCCCAACGATACAACACGCATATCAGGATTATCCCGCTTCACAAAGTCATAACAGGCTTTATGCTGCAAGAAAACCTCATAGTGCGTCATATTGCCTTCAAGGTTGGTTTGCTCTGCAATGTTGGCTTTATCTTTCCACCAACGTACTTGTTCGTTGCTAATCTGAACAGCGGGCAAAATACCCATTCCGATTTTAACAACGTTTGACGTTGGGCCAAAGCCCGGACGGGTATCAACCAAGACTTTCGCCGGGTCAACATTGGTGTTGTTGCCGTACCTGATTTCAATTTGCTCGACAAGGCGCGGAAACATTGGGTGCCCGTCCATGCCTTTAGGGCAAAGAATGACATAAATTCCAATGTCGTAAAAGTGTTGCAGGATTCTATCAAGCGGCCAAGCGCCGCCAACCATCGGGTCAAACGTGAACTTGCCCGTTTCTGCAACATAGCAGTTTCCAAAGTCGCAATACAAGCGGACAACGTGAAACCCTTTTGCCGCAAGTTGTAATTTGACAAAATCTAAACCCTCGCCACTAGCTTTTGCGAAGTCATAAACGTAATCAACTGAACCCGCTGCAAATTGAACTTCGGGGTTTACTTCCGGCAATTCGTAATCAACAATTCCGGGAATGTACCAACCCCAAAATTCGAGTTCAGTTGGCATTGGGTAAGTGAACTGAAAAATAAAGTCATCAAACCTTTTGGGTTCGGGGAAATTATTTACAGTGAATACGCCGTTTCCGTTTTTCCCGTCAAAATCAAATGCAGGAATTTCCTGCAATGTGTCCGGGTCTAAATACCAACTGTGCATTGGTTCCCCGCTTGCGTCATGTTGGCCGTTGCCGAATTTAACAACGTCAACTTCCGCTTTCAAGCGCGGGTCTAACTGCGCAACAATTTTGCAGCGCTTTTGCCACCAATAATCACCAATCTGTAATTCAACGTTGTTCGCAATATTACCGTCAGTGAATTGCTCGGTTCGCTGCGTTGATGCAGAATCCATAAAGATGCGCTCTGCATCCAACGGAATTTTGCCGTAAACCTTTTGAACAGTGCCAAGCGAAACAGTTTTTTCCGCCTTGCCAACAGTTTTATATGTTACAAGCCGGTTGTTCTCGAAATTAATATTTGCTTTTTGAACGCCTTTAATTGTCGCACTTGTAATTGTTCCTTGCGGCAAATTTAAATAAAGCGCCAATTCAGCAACGTTCGGCCCGGTTCCTTCGTGGTTGATGACGTATTTAATTTTATTCCCCGTCACAGTTTTTTCAACTGTTGACAAAGCCTTATTATTTAAATGGTCAGTCACTCGACTTGCCTTCATCCAAGCCATACGCCCGGCAACCGGATGCGCCTGCGTGTACTCGACAAAGCTTTTGAATTGCGGTATTTCTACGCCGTGCGAAAAATACGGCAAAGCCGCAATACGGTTTTGTTCGTTTACCTGCGTTATTTTATTGTTCAACCAAGTCCGCAGCGCGGGTTGATTTTCAATAAACATATTATCAGCATTCAGCCGGGTTACTAGGGAGAACAGCGGATTGTTTGCCGCAACGCCCAAGTCCCAAAGTTCAGACCAAAAGACCGGCAACCCCTCTGCGTTTACGCCGCCCGACCCGAATCCCTCTGAAAAGTATGCTGCATCCCCTCTGTTTTTGGAAGGAATTACGCCGCCTCTTTCGCCGCCCGGCTCCGTTGTTGTTGACATCCTGAAACCGTCAACATTATTCTTGACAGCATCAAAATTTGTCTGCAACTGGTATGCTGCATTTGTAAACGTGTGTTGAAAGGTATGATTTGATAAATCAATTGTACCTGAACCTGCATACTTGCGCAGTTGCGCTCTTGTTAAGTATGTATTGTTGCTGTCAATACTACTGTAACAAATTGCAAAATTGAATTCAAGCGGAGTTTCGTTGCCTGTACCGTCATCAAAGGTGAAACCCGAATGAATAGCGCCTGACGTATCAACGCCACCATTCAGGACCGCAACAATGTCATTTCCGATTGCGCCGTTGTCATCATTGATGCCAATAATGAATTCATCCTTGAAAAATGGACTGACACTGTGCGTAAAGTCGGTATTATCCGGCAATACCTCATAGGTCAATTCAATTTCAGTGCGCCTTGTCGAAATAAGCGCGGGCGGCGTAATAACGCCACCCGCAATATTTAATAATTTCCGGTTGATTCTCATTTACAGAGCCGTTGTATTGTGTCCCATCAAATTGCGGATACCGTAGTTCTCTGCGTCTCCGAATGCGCGAACGTAAATGTCGCCAACGGGCGCAGGTCCGGTTGTAATTGGGTTGAGCGTAACGCCTGCATCTTCCGACCAAAAACCCGAAAAAGTATTTGTGTCGCGGTCAACAAGAATATACACTTCAAGTTCTTCGCTTGGTGTAAAAGGAGGAATGTTCAAATGATTCGGGAATGTCCCAAAATATTTGTTTCCTTCGTTTGTGTGGTTGATGATATGGCCGTTTGAATTTAGCCACATAGCCATATGTTCCGGTTCGTTGCTATAACCGTTATTGTCATTGCTGGCTGACGCAACGAGTACGCCAAGCGCAAGGCGGCTCAACGTCATTTTAAAGCCACCTGACACGCCTGCGGCCAACTTCTGCGAACCCATTGCACCCGCTGCACCGTCAGGAGCAAGGGTTGTCCAATCGGCATTATTGGCGTTGATTGCCGTATTGCCCCTATTGCGCTCAAAGTTGATAGGGGCGTATGCACCCGAAACAGGCGGCGTTGCAGCCTTTACAACAAGGCTATATGCACTTGTTACCTCTGCACCCAATGCTGCGCCCGTAAGCGCAGCGGGCGAACCTTTCCAATAGAATTTTTTACCAATTTCGGCTTCCGTTAACGGGCCGTATTGGTTGCCCGTCTTGCCGTTTAGCATTGTTGGGTTTGTCCCGTCTGCGTTGGCATTATACCACTGAATAGGGCTTGAGCCTTCCAAGTCATTCTGCGCATCCGTAAAGGTCCGGGCCGCAGTGAAATATGTCCCAACCTCACCATTGCCCGCAACAGTCGCATTTGTGAAGGTTGGCGGCGTGTTGACCGTTCCGCCGCCCGTTCCGCCGTTGGAATCAACAACCGCAAGAATATAGGCATTCATTGCAACTGTATTCAAGCCGAATTTTTGGTTTGGCGTGTTTTCTCCTGTAACCTCAAGCGGACTGATAACGCCTGCGGGCGGCAAGTCATTATAGGAAATCAAGCCCGTAACACTGTCTTTTTTGACCGCTGCGGCAACTTGAGCAATCAAGCCTATCAAGTTCAGTATTTCGCCTGTGCCTGCGACTGTGCCGGGCGTAATCAAGCCAGATGCAACGGCAACGTCATACATCTTTTGGCCGAAATCAATTGCGTCTTTATGCGCGGGAATACTGCCGGGCGTTTGTCCTGCAACGATATTTGCAGGAAGGCTTGCGGGTCTTTTTGGAATTGTACTCATTTAAAAAGTTTCTGAAAAAGTGATTTGAAAAGTTCCTGCTTCAACTACGTTTTTGGTTGGTCTGCTTACAATTCGCATTTCATATTCTTCCGGGTCTAAAGGTGAGTCAGTTGAAACCAACAATTTAATTGCGTCATCTACAACGCCAAAAAATGCGAGTGCAGGACCGCCGCCGCCTTGAAATGCTGATTCCATGTCAGTAAGCAAATTATATTGAATTGTCGAAACCGAACCGTCAGAATTTATGCGACTCGCAAGCGAACCTATTTTATCAGGCTCTAATTCAGAAACCGCAATTTCAGGACCGTTGCCCGGCCTGTTTGTGATTATTGAAACCCGCCCGGTTTGATAGTTTCCGGAATCCGCAATAAAGTCTTGGTAATTTATTTTTCTTGTCACTCTCGCAGCAATTGCGCTTGCGACAATTGGCAACTTGTCAATTGTTGTGCGAAACGTTTTGTTTGCCCCAACGCCGCCGTTCGGATTGTAAATAGGAACCAACCAATTCCCGCCAATTGGCAAATTCGCCGGAACCGGGTCAAGCTGCGGAATCCTGCGGTTGCCTTTTTTATCTGTTCCGGGAAACAGAATTGAAATGCTGTCTATTCGTGTCATTTTTAGTATTGTAAGAAGCCAGTATTCACAATGATAAAACCGCCTTCCTCAAGTAGCGGGTCCGCAAGTTCAGCATCATTCAATGATGTAAACGGCGCAACTTGCTCTAAAACAACACTGCTTTTCGCAAGCGCATATTTCTTGCTATAATTCGGAACATCATAGTTTTCTTCCGAAATATATTCAACGCCGTTGATTGTCAAAAAGTCGCAATCATTAAATATGACTGCAAGCTTTTCATGCAGATAAGGCGGCAACTCGAAGGTTTCAAACAAAACCTTTCTTGCCGGCCTTCCGACTGTTTTAATTAGTGAGTTGTTGGGCTGTCTTTGGTTTTTATGTTCGCCGCCCGGTTGCCGTTCAAAAAACTCACTTTCAACCCGGATGCCGCAAAGTATTCCGGTTGAAAAATCAATATCAAATGCGTTGTCAGAATTGCGGAATGTAATCAGGTTTGTACGTTCGTGCGAAACCCGCAAGGCAATAGGTTCTGACACAAATTCAACATCTGCAAACGTTGGGTTCGGGTCCGTTGCAGTCAGTATGACTTGGTAGGCAGTATCAGTCGGCAAATCCGCCAAAGGAAGCCGGAATTCATACACGTCATACAACTGCGCATCATAAGTTGAGGAAAGGTTGCAGTTCAAGCGGGCGTTGCCTGTGAACGCCTTGTTTATGACTAGAAAAGGAATCTGTTCAAATTCGTCAAGCTCAACTGACTCGATTGTGTAACGTCCGGACATTGGCCCGGCATTCAGAACTTCAATCAAGTCATCTTCAACAAAGTTGATAGGCAACTTTGCCTTGTTGAAATAGATGCGAGTTTTGCCAAGAACAAGAATGTTGTCAACTGTATGCGCGGCAAGCCAACCCATATATTGACGCTTTAACCCTCTGTTCTGCACTTTCTTGACAGGCGCAAATGATGACGCAAGCGAACCGTCAAACCAACTGACAACCTTCACCAAATGCTGCGTATAGTTGCTGCGGAATTGAGTTACTATATTATCAACCTGACAAACCTTTTGCGCATAACCCGGATTTGCGCGTTCTGAATTGCGGGTTTCGTTACAGAACAAAACATTGTCGAGAGTTTGCAGTATATCGGCCCCGTTCGGCTCAACTGGCGAAACAAGCCGCAAGCTGTTCATTAAAGGAACGGCGAAATACGGCTTTATCACTTCCGGCGCATACTCGCAAGAACCGTCATCTTCTGTTGCGTCCGGGTCATAGTTGGTTGCGGTTCTGTCTGTGCAGCCGGGAACGGGAACGTCTGTGATGAAAAACACATACTCAAGTTCCTGAACAATTCCCCCGTCATCAAGAATTGACCGGATATAAGCAGTGTATTCGCCCGCTGCTAGGTCTGTATAGGTATGGTCACGTTGATACGCAGGTTGGCCCGCAACGGGCTGCATATCTACGCGCTGAAAGTCTCCCAAATGAACCTGCACTGCAACGCCCGGACTCATTGCCGAAATCAGGTTTTGCGCTGCAACAACTAACCTTGCAGTTCCGCTTGCGGTTTTTGCCGGGTTTGCCTGCGTAACAAATGCGTCACGAACCGCAATAGGAACGTAGGTTGTGACACTTGGAACGCCGCCAATTGAGGTATTCACAATCTGTTCACAAAGACCGTCATCTTGCACTGTAACCCGATAATTGCCGGGCGGAACGCCTTCAATTTCCTGCCTTCCGGGCGCAAGCCCGCCTTCATTGTAGAACGCAAGCTGCGTTGCCAGATTCAATACAATTACTCGAATAGGCGGGCGGCTTGTCGAAAGGTCAAACGCAATCGTTCCGGTTGGGTATAGCGCCGTTGGATTCGTGACAAGCAAGTTCGTCAGTTGGTTGTTACAGGCGGGCGGGTCATTCACAATGATTGTTTCTGTGAACAACCCCGAACCTTTATCTGTAACCCGCAAAATCATTGTTCCCGGATTCACAAACGAGAATTCAAGAGCGCCTTGCGCAATGAATTGGCCGAAATTGATTGCGGCAACGTCAACGCCTTGAAGATTGCGCATTACGGCTTTTACCTCGCCACCCGTTGCGCCTGAAACGTTGAAGCTGACAACCCCGTTCGCCCGTTGGTAATTGGGCTGCGAGACAACAATATTAGAAACCGCAAGCTGACTTGCGGGCGGCGCATTACACGCAACAACAACGCCTCTTTGCTGCGCTACTTGGCCCCGTTGGTCTTGCACCCGGACTGTATAAGTGCCGTTAGGAATGTCAGGACATTGAAAAAGCTGATTGTTGATTGTTGCGTGTTGGTAGCCCGCACCATATACTGAACTCCCGTCAGCTTCATTGATTATGTTCAGACTCAACAAATAGCCGGGTCCGCTTATCGGAGCCTCACTTGTTGATGCAACTGCGTAAATCATACCGTGAAAGGTAGGATTGCAGACAACTTGCACTTGCGAAAGATTAGCAGGCATATTTTAGTAGTTAGAACGCAGGAGCTTTATTGTTGCATCTTGGTCATACGGCTTATACTCGACACTGACAATAAAGCCGCTGCAAATTGTGCCTTTCTGATTTATAAAGGTAATAATTCCGTAAGGGTTTGCCTGTAATAATTTCCACTGAAAAGCCGCAAGCGTAGTATCAAATTCATAATACTCCGCAGTAAATATTGGCGGCTCCAAATCTGAAATCAGAATGCTTTCATCTTCTGCGGTTTCAACGGTTTCGCTTGCGAACTTTGATGCAAACGTATAGTTCGCTTGCCCTTCCTGAAATTTAAAGTATTCGTCTGTGTGATGCTTCAAGCCCGCCCGCAAGAAATAACCCCAACGTTTCAGATTGCGAGTTGGGGAAATAGCAATGTTGTATGCAGTTCCGGGAGAAATAATATTGCGGGTTTCAATTCCTTCATTTCGCTGCGGCTTGTATCCGCCGCCTTGCCGCAGCAAGCAAATAATGAAGTTGTCTTTGTCGGCTGAATCTTCCTTTGTTGATGTGTCTTTGTATTCCAACCGTCTCGACTGTTCTATTGAATAGCCGGAACCTGTGAATTCGGAGGTTCTTGCGAATTTATTTTTTGAAGAAATGGTTGGAAGAACCCTTGTGTTTTTCGTGTTGAATTCATCAAGGCTGTTATCTTCATTGGTTTGCCATTTCTTAAAACCAAATTCAACTTGCGTGTAATTATATTCTATTGCAGGAGAAATACGCAGGTTGCGCACTTCACCTAATTCAAGAATTATTTCATTGCGGTAAAAGTGCGACTTCTTTTCAACTCGCAAGTATTCTTCACCGTCATCTGTAAATTCAGAGCCAATACCTATGTTGTCATAAGTGTCAAGGCTTTCAAACGCCTTTTTGAAGCTTCCGAAAATCGGGCGTTCCGCAATTGGAAATTGCCGGATTTGTGCGCCGTTTGTGATGCAGCGCAATGCGCCTTCACCGTCCGCTGCATACGAAACCGGCTGCGAGTCAGTGCGCCCGTAAAGCTCCGAATACAACGGAACCGGCTTACCTGTTAAGCTCTGACAGATGCGCGAAAGGTATTCATGCGCAAGCATTACTCTTGCGGGTGTTGAATTGGTTGTTGTCTCTGCAAACACATTTATTGAGCAAGACGGGTCCGCATCAACTCTCCATTCAAACTCATAATTCCCGAACACGTTTCCGCTTACGTCACTGATTTCAACTGTGCCGTAGAAATAAAGCTTGTCTCCAATATTGACGTTGTAATTGCGAGTTCCGCTGCACTGTATTCTGCGGCTGAATGTTCCGTTGACCCTTCCGCCCGGATTGCTGTCATACGCAAAAATCCGTTCGTCTTGCCCGTTGATGCCAATGTAAAAGCTTAAATAAGCCTTGTCAAAGTCTCCAACATGACGCAAGCATTGAACCAATACATCAACGTTGTAAGTAACAGTAATTGGCCCGCGTTCAACGAACTCGATTGTTTCAATTCTGTCATCATTAATCAACAATCCGGTTGCGTAAGTGTACGCATTCAGTTCATTAATTATAACGTCATCAAATCCAATATACAGGGTTGCTTTTTTCTCCGAATTATTTGACAGCGGACGAAATTGAAATATTGGCTGCGTTGCCGTTGGCTTTGCTCTGTACTTCTTGATAATTGCTTTTGAGTGAAGTTGTATTTCCTGTAATTCATTATCAAATTCCTGAATCACTTCACCCTGCAAACTTTCGAGACTCTGCAAATTAACTTCAACGTCATCAAGGTTTATGATATTTCGCATAAACCCTGACTCTGTTGCCGCAATCTTTATCTTGTATTCGCCTGCGTCCTGAACTTCTAAATATTTAGAAAAGTTGAATTTTCCTGCATAAATAATTGTATCGTATGAATTTGTTTCGGGCGTAAAAGAATAAACGATTAAATGCGCAACAGCTTCAACCCCGTATGACTCATAAATACTTTTTAGAAAAAAATACCCATCAAACGAAAATGTAAATTCGTTTGTATAGCTATTCCCTACGCCGTGATATATTTTGTCTCTTTCGAGTGTTAGTATTATTTCTTGCCATTCAGGCGGCGCAACCTTTAAGATTGCGGAACCTAATACTTGATGTGCAACAGCGAATTTGAACATATTAACGGCGCGTGAAATACTTTTTCAATTCTTGATTGCGGCTTTCTTGCCCGCCCGAAATTCTTGCGGTGAATTCTTTCTTCTTTATGATTTGCCCTAAGTTCTCGAATTCCGGCCCCAAATAAGAAGCCATTGCAGCCGCAATGCCTTTCGAGTTGATTTGCGCTTGCGTCTCGACAATCATCCGTTCGCCTCTCTGATAGCTTTCCGCCAATGAACGAGTTGTGCTGCTTGCCTCGAATTGCTTGACTTTTCGCTTGGTTTCCTCTGCGGTATAGACCTTTGAGCCTCTTTGCAGGTAAACAACTGACGGGCGTTCAACAATGCTAACACGCCCGTTCTTTTCAATCATTTCCGGGCCGCGCTCCGCAACCTGTGCCAAGCCTTCCGGCGAACTTTCAGTTCCTTTGAAAAATTGCGGCAACGGCTTTGCCAGCACAAGCCCGGCTTGAATCAGACCGTTTGCGAGTGCGAAAGCAGACCAAGGCAAGCCGAACGTCAAAGGACTTTCAGCAACAGCTTTTGAAACCGCAATGCCTGTGTTTATGGCTATTTCAAACAGCGCTGCGGCCCGTTGCTGAATTGCCTGTTTGCGCCGCAGCTTAGCTTGACGGGCTTCAAAGTCGGCTTCAATCTTTGACCGTGCCTTGTCGTTGTCTCCTACAACCGCAAGTTCGCTTTCTTTCTGCCTTGTGAGTGCGTCAAGTTCGTTTTGCGTTCGTTGGGCCGCAATATCAAATAAACCTGCGCCAACTTGCCCGGCTAAATCAAGCCCGGCTTCAAGTATTTCTTGCCGTTTCTGCGCTGCGTTTTTATCTGATTCAATCTTTTCGTCATTTATCTTTTTGTAATACGCAAGTTCTTCATCAAGACCTTGCTTCAAAGTATCCTTGTCAAGTTTCAGGTTCTCGAAACGTTGTTTCAAATACTTGTTTTCAACGTCCCTCTTGCCTTGTTCATATTGCTCTTGGTCGAATATTCCAAGCGCTAAGAAGTCCGCCCGCTGCGACTCTAAACCCATATCTTGCCCGCGCTTTTCTTGCCCTAACGCATCATTTGCTTGTGTGGCATCAAATGATTTTGTCCGCAATTCAATCTGCGCCAATTCTTCCGAAAGCTTATCATACGCAAGCTTTATTTTCTCTGTGCTTCCTTGTGCGCCGCGAACCTCTGCATCATACGCCAAAGACGCAAGCAGTACTTGATTCTTTGCAAGTTGCTCTGCGGCTTGCCGCCTATCAGAATAATTAATTAACTCGTTTTCATATATGCGCTGCAACGCATTGTTTTCTGTTTCGAGTCGGAATTTATCAACTTCCGCAAGTGCGTTTGCGGTTTGGTTGTGAATTTCAAGTTCCTCTTTTGATAAGTCCCTTTCAATTTCTTTGATACGCGCTGCGTATTGCTCCGAAATTAATTGCCGATTAACAGCAAGTATGCTGTCTCCATTAATTAAATCTTTCGCATTCTCCTGCGCTCTGCGGATATTTTCATTCTGTTCTAAATCCGCAATCAGTCTGCGTTGGTCTGCGGCTTTCTGCGCAGCCTGCGTTCTAAATTCTTCATCATTGGCAACGTTGCCCGCCTGACGTTCAAAGGTTTTTTCTTTGTTTTCGGCCCGGAATTTATTCAACTCGAATTGCGACTGCGCAAGTTCTGATTGCGACTTTGCAAGTTCTTTTGCTGCGGCTGCGGCTTCCTTCGCGGCTTTGGCTTGCTCCTTTAATGTATTAGCGTCATCAAGGTTTGCTTCAACGTTGTCTTTGGTTGATTCAACTAACAGTTCGTTAACTCGATTTTGGTCAAAGCCAGCAATTGAAAGATTTTCAAGAATTCGCTTGCGGGTTGCTTCTGCCTCGCCTGCTTTCTTGTTGGCCGCAGCTATTTTTGACAGCGCATCATTCCGCGCATCAACCAAATTGCGACTTCCTGACAGCGCATCAAGTTGCGTATCAGAAACCTTTGGATTGCGTGTTGCAATTCGCCCGCCTACAATTCTATTTTGTGAACCGCCGTTGTCCGCAATGGCTTTCCGCAGCTTCAATTCGTTCTCAAGCTGTTTCAGGTTCGCAGGGTCAATGCCTTTTGCTTTCAACAAGCGCTCCTGCGCCGCAAGTTGGTCTTTTAGTGCAGTTTCAAGCGCTCTGCTTGAATCAATTTCCGTTGTAAGGCTCTGCACCCGCTTTGCAAGCGTTCGTGCGCTCTGTTGCGCGTCTGCGCGTTTTTTAGATATGTTCTTTTCAATGCTTGCGGTGTTTACGTCATACTGCTTTGTTTCAGCATTCAACGTCACTGCACTTTCACCAACCTTCAACCGCAATTCAGCTATTGCCTCTTGCAACTTGGCTTGCTCCGCAGCGGTTGGCTTTGCAATGTCTCGCAAGCGAACATACTTGGCATAAAGCCTTTCTGTTTCCTGTGCAGCATACTTCATTGACAGAGCCGTTGAAGCTATGCTTTCGCCGTAATCATCAACGGGTTTTTTATCCGCAATCTTGGTATCAACGCCTAGCAACTCACCATACAGGAGCCGCCGACCTTCAATCAACTCCCTTGTTCCGTCAATGATGCGCTTGAAGAAATTGCCGGTTGCGCCGCCCGTCAAAGCATTCGAGACAGAGTTTTTCAACTTGTCCCAACTTGCACCAAGCGTATTATTTTTTAGCTCCGCTTCCGCTGCAAGGCTTGTTCCCTCTCGCAACTGCTTATTCGCAATTTCCTGACTCTGCGCAACAAGCTGCGTATTCTTCGCAAGTGCTGTCAGTGCGTTTACTGCGCCGCCTGATTTCAGCCCCAATGATTGCACCAATACGGCGAAATCTGTTGTTGCTGCGCCGCCGTTGTTCAACCCTGTTAAAAAGAGCTTGAGCGCCTTGCTTACATCGTTGTTAATCAGACCTTTGAATTCCTTCAAGGTTAGGTTCGCATCTGCGAGTTTCGCAATTGCGAAGAACTTACTTGAGTTTCCCGCAAGCCCGCCAAGCAAGCGGTTCGTTGCCGTGCCTGCTACTTCTGCGGAAAATCCTAGTTCCTCGAATGCTGCGCCAAGACCAAGAACCTTGTCAAGTCCTAATCCTGCATTGCTTGCCGCTTGCCCTACGCGCTGCGCGAAATCCGTAATAAACGGCGCTGTTGCTACTCCTGCGGCCCCTAACTCGTTAACAGCGGAGCCAATGTTTAGAATTGATTGTTCAATTCCTATTTCTTTTGAGTTTTTGAAGATAGCATTGATTTTTCCTATTTCGGTTGCAATCTGCTCTGCGCCGCCCGAAAAGTCATCTGAAAGCGCTACACTCGCAACGTCCAAAGCGCGGGTGAATCCCTCAATATCTTCTTTCGCAATACCCAATTGACCGCCAACCCGCGCAAGGTCAACAAGTGCTTTGAAGTCTGTTCTTGTGTCGAGCTTTTTTAAATTATCCGCAAGATTTTCAATTTCATCTGCGGTGAACCCGGTTGTTTTCCGAACGCTTGCGAGTTGGTCTGAATATTCTGCATTCGCCGTGAATACCTTGCTAAAACCGGCAACCAATGCAGCTATTCCAAAAGTCGCAATTGCCATTGTTGCGGCAAATGATTTCAGGGAATTGCCAGCTTGCGCGAAACTTGCCTTTACTTGTTGGCCCGTTGTGGCTGCGCCTTGCCCGTATTTCGCAAGTGAAGTGTTGACTTCTGATAGTTTGCTGCGCGTCTCTGTCAACTCTGCCTGCAATTTATCCTGCAAGGCAATGTCTCCTTTGACCGCTGCTTGTTGGCGCTTCAATGCCGCCTCTTGCTGCACAAGCGCGGCTTTCTGACTGTTCAGCGCATTAACAGCTTGAATGATGCTGTCAGCATAGTTGCCAACGTTCCGGAAGTGTTGATTCAACTGCGCATCATAGCTTTTCAACTGCGCCGTATTGGCGGCAATGCGCTTTTTTAGCTCTGTTTCGCGGGCAATGCTTTCTTGCGTTCGTTGGCCGTTTTCAAGCTGCGTTCCCGCAAGGTTTTTCAACTCAAGCGAAAGTTTGCGGTTTTCAGTTGTCAGTGCGTTGTATGAACCTTTGGCTGCGGTGAAAATGCTGTTTACGCCTCTTGTTGCGTTTTCTAGCTGTTCGGCGCGAATGCGTGTTTCGTTTATCTGAACCGCAAGCGCTCTAAGCTTTGCCGGGTCTGCGGATTCGCTTAATGCCGTAAATTCCGCCCGCTGTTCTTTGAGCTTCTGACGCAAGCTGTTCAATGAACCCTCAACAGATTTGTTGCTAGCTTCAACGCCTTTTTGCGCAGTCCGCAAGCCGCGAAATGATGCCGCCTGTTTATCAACGTCAGAAGCTACTTTCTTAGCTGCGCTTTGCCCGGCTTCCGTTGCAGTGTTGATGCCGCGAATTACTTTTTCGTATGCCTGAAACTCCTGCACTGCCTTTCTTTGAGCAATGCCAATTCTTGCGGCTTCCTGTATTAAGTTTTTGGAAAGTTGCGAATACTGTTTTTCAAAAGCATCTATTGCAACCCGGCCTTTTTCAAGCTCCGATTCGTCAGAGAAATCAAAAATATCGGAGTACAGGAGTTTATCAGACATTGCGAAATTATTTCTTGATTTTACTTATAAGTTTAGCGCCAACGTAAACGCCTGCGGTAAATCCAACCGGACCCCAAACAATAGGCTTTTCAAACCATTTGGGCCGCTGCTTGACTATTTCTTTTTGCACGTCAACAAATGCTGTTGCGGCTGTTTCCTTTGCTTCCTGACAGCTTTTTAATTGCTGAATCCGGGTTGCAATGTCAACACTATCTTCCTTGATGCGCTTGTTCTTCAACAAGATTGTATTGCGGTTTTGCTGAATTTCTTCCTGCTTTCCCGCTGCAAGGTTTTTCAGTGTTTTGATTTGTGCTGACTCTGCTTTGTATGTGTCAACATCAATCAGCATTCCCATATAGGGCGCTTTGTCTCCTTTCGCAAGTCGAGTGTATTGCGCTTGAGCGCTAAAAATCGGGCCGAATGCCAAGCCGACGATTAAGAGAATCAACCTGTTTTTCAAGTGCTTCATTGTTCTTGCGGGTTTTATATGTTTCGTATGCCTGTTTCTGAATTGCGGCATCAATTGCTTTTCGCCTCTCTGCGAGTCCTACAAGCTCCGCAGACAAGAGCGCCTGAACTGCGGAGTCTTTTGCAAGCGCGGTGTTCACCTTGCCCGCCAATTGCGCAACAATCACATCTGATTTGTTGCGCCTGTTAGCTTGGTATATGTTGGCCGCAACTAACAGCAAAACGGCAACCAAAGCCGCAAGCAACATCTTATTTGAATTCGTCATATTCCAATGAAATTAGCCGCAGCATAAACACTGCGTTTTGTTCTCCGCTTCCTATAAACCCCGTCTCCATTCCGCCCACCATCTTCTGCGGTGTTCCCCTCGATTGTCAGCAAGCCATTTGAACCGTCCTGACGTTCAACAATGGCAATGTGACCTATGCGCCCTAGATTGTTATAGTAGAAGCCTACAACGTCTCCTGTTTGCGAGAAATCAAGGCTTCCTGACTTGCCCCGTACAAAGTAGGTTTTGTTTGTTGCGAAGAACGAACGTGCGGCCCCGTTTTGAGCGCCTGACGTTTTTATTCCGCAAGTATTATAAACCCATTTGACGAAAGCTGCGCACCAATAATACCCGCCCGGCAAGCCTACGGTCTTTAGATACTTGTTGACTTCTTTGCCGCCGTTTGCATATTCTTCTTTTACTCCGATTTGAGAAATCGCGGTATTTAAAACGCATTTCCTCTGCGGACTTATGCCACCATAACACCCGCCAACAGACAGACCGCAGCAAATGACAAGTGTGATAAGAGTATTAAAAACGAAATTATAATTCTTTGCCATGACGTAATTTTTTTAAATGCGTCCGAAAAACTTTCTGAACCTTCCTCTGTGCCTTCATAGAAATTGAATACTTGCGGAAAGTTGAATTTCAATCCAACCCAAACAAACCCGTAAAGTATTGCGAATGCAAGCATTGCGAAATAGACACTATGCAAAACACCCGCGTCAAGCGGTCCTGCGGTCGGGTCTAATACTCGCAATATGAATTGACTGACGGGCCAAAGCAGAAAAAGCGCTATACCTAACCAGAATTCATTCCATTGCAGGAGAATTGATTTTGCGGAATTTCCGCATTCGGAAATTCCTGTTTTACATTTTTTTAGCCAAGTTCTCATTTTCAGTGTGCATTAGGTTTGTTTAAAGATTTAAGGTGTTGAACTACTGCGTAAAAGTCAAAAGCAGGCAATTCGCCGGGCTTGTTTATTCCCCTCATTTCGAGCGCGGCGCATAACTGTTTAAACTGTTTCTCTTGGTGAATTATGGTGTTTTCGGGGTTCTCGAAATCAAAGATTGCGGGTTTAGCTTTATCAAGAAACCATTTATCAATTTTCGCAATCAACTCTGAATTATCAACATCTTGTGTTGCTTCCTCGCAGAGCAACAGCGCCCGTCTCATTATTTCCGAATAGAACTGCATCTTGTCCGGGCTTGTGAATAGGTCCGGAAAGGCAACTTCTAATTCGGCATCAATTTTTTTTTTACAGATTCCGCAATTTCTTCTGCGTTTGCGAATGTTACGCGCTCCGCAATAACGCCCGAAATCAAGATGCAGGCTGAATCAGAAAAATCAGTTTGAACAACCCCGTCAATTGAGTGAACCAAGTCTGCAAGCGCCCGGCCTTTCGTGCTGATTCCGCTGAATAGCATGAACAAGCCAAAGTTTGAATTTTCACGTTCGCGCATTGCCTCTGCAAGCTTGCCTGCGCTCAAGAACGCATCAAGGTTTTGAAAGCGTAGGTCTAAATCAGTTAGGGTTGAACCCATACCTGCATCTTGCAGCAAGTGCAGTTCAAATTTATTCAGTCTCGCAATAGTGAGTTCCTGAATATCATCTTGAAATTCGATTGTTTGCCCGGCATTTGGGCCTTCAACTTTTATCATTGCGGCTTTATCTTTTTTGTCCGGGCGCAACCTGTTTCGGGCGCTCCGCAGACGGTTGGGGTTGATATAAAAACATGACCAAGGAAGGCACAAGAAACGGAACGAATATCAACGGCCAATTTCCGGGAATGAATGCAGCCATAAGCGCCGCAGATAGCCACAACGGCCAACACAGGAGACAACGTTGCGGCATGAAACGCTTGCGGTTCGTATCATACCACTCAAAGAAGTTGTGCTTTGACATTGCGTGAAATAAAGACGCAATCAAAAAAGCACAAAACCCTGCATTCATAAGGATGCAGGGTAAAGCGGTTTGAAATTCCGCAAGCAGTGTTTTAATTACCTCTGTTGTCATTTCTCACAACGTTTTTTTCAAGTTCGGAAATTCTACCTTGATTCGAGTCGGCAATTTTGCGCAGTGTTTCAATTTTGTCATCAAGTCGCAAGAATCTTCCGTTGTATTCAATCAGAGTCCCATTGATTGCGGTTTGTTGTTTTCTTGATTCAATCAGTTCGTCTCTTATTTCTTTCAACAATACCTGCGTCTGCGCACCGTCCTTTGTATAAATATAGACAAGCAAAACGCCAATCAACCCGACTAACGGGGAAAGCTTATTATAGAGCTTAACAGCCCCGTCAAAAAAGTTGTCGGTTTCTTCGCGGTTTGGATTGGTATTCATACGTTTTAGTTGATGCCTGTTTTAGAATGTTTCCCTGAACTCTAATTGAAAGTAATCAAGGCGTACTGTTGGCGGCGTTGGTTTTGTCGGAATACAAATGTCATCAAAAGTCAACACTCCTGAAAACTTGTAACCCGCTTCCGGATGCCTAAAAGTTTGGTATTTGGTATGGTCATAAGAATACCCGCGAAAAACGTCTTGCGGGTTTTCGCTTATGTTGCTGATTGCGAATTGCGGAAAGAAACGCAACGCATCAAGAATTTCGTTTTTGAGTATTTCTGTGAACCTGTAATTGTAATTATATCCGCTTTCTTTCTTTATTGTTTCAAGGTTGCAGATAACAACCAAACCAATAGGGTATTGCCAAGTACGCCGCGCTGCAAGTGAATAGTTCATTGGCTTTCCCGGTCCCTCTAATTGCACGTATGACTGCGCAGCAAGAAAGTTGTTCGGGGTTAGTCTCAAGTAATCATTTGTTCCTTGATACACTTCCGGAAATATTTCTTCCGAACCCGCAATTGTTTCTTGCCCTATTGTTGCCCGCCCGTAAGCACAGGTAAGCCAAGGTAAAGACGAAAGCAAGTTTTGAATTCTCGCAATCGGCGCGTCAATGCCAACGGGCGCGTCAATTATTAAAGGATTGGGGTTTGCGTAACTCATTTTCTAAAGTGACTCTTTAAGTTTGTTTGTATTCGTGGTAGCAGGATTTGTCTTTGCAATTTAACGACACTTGCGGGCGAAAGTCCCACAACTTCACCGTATTTGAATAACAATCTAGTTGATTTCACGTCATTCGCCTCGAATTGAATTCCGACTGACGAAACGCCAACATCAATACCCTTTTGGAAGTCTCCTTTGTTTTTCAAATCGGGTGTTCCAAGTCCGGGCTTTGGGTTGCTTGCGAATTTCTTTTTCGCATATTGATTGTTTCTGTATTTGGGTGTTATCTTCTCACCATCTGCGCCGAAACCCTTATTTAATTGCTCCCGGTTTAAATCCGCAATTTTATCTGCGGAATCCCTTGCGGCATCTTCAATGAAGTTGCGCACAGGAACTCTTTCAAGTTTTTTCAGGAGTTTTTGTATTGCGTTCATATTGTCTTATGTTTGCAAGGCAGGCGAATAAATGTTTCCATCATTTCCCGTCTCAAGAGCAAGGATGCTGTTGGTTTGGCGCTTGGGCCACCATATCCCAAGACCTCAAGGGTTCGACTCCCTTACTTGCTCCAACCTCGACTTCCTAGCTAGGACCGGCTGAAAGCACTATGATTGCAGCCTATGAACTAGCAGGTTTAGCGGGTTCGCCGTTCGGGCAATAAACGACTTAAAAGCCCGGCTCTTGGGAAAGGAAGCCGGGCTTTTTCGTGCCTACAATACGCCTGTTTCGATTCGCTGCGGCGTGTAGCTTGGTTCAGGCAAACAAGGCGAGTCAACATCATTGAAGTCAATGTTGATTGCGGCAATGTCCTTTTCGAGTTGCCGCGCAAGTCCGCTTGTGTAGAACTCCCGATTGTCAAGCAGGTAATTCGACATTTCCCGCGCTTTCTGCGCCTGTGCGTTGCCTTCCTGATTATGCGCAAACATTGTCAAAATGGAAACCGCAATTTGCTTTTGCAGTGCAGCGGCAAATGCGTTTTTATTTCGCAAGATGAATTGCGTATAATCACAATTCACAGACAAGCTTAAATTAAGCCCGTTGTTCGTGTTATAGGCGTAATCATTGTATGATGTATCCCAAAGCCTGCGTTCGTCTTGTAGGCGGGCGGAATCAACGCAAAAAGGATGAATCTTGACGAACCGGCTCCAAGCATGAAACATCTTGTTCGTCTCTGTGTCGCAGGTTCCGCAGGCAATGGTGAAATCTTTTTCCCTGCGTACTACTTGGCCCGCAATGTCATCTTCATAATATCCGAAATAATACGAACCCGCAAGCGCCGTATCTGCGCCCGCTGTTGCCTTGCTGTCAAATGCGAGTTCGGCTGCATTCAATTCAGCCCAATCGAAAGAACCCGTTGATACGGTAGGCGCATCAAATATCTTGATTGGCTCTGCGGCTGAGGAATGATACAGGTAGTATTTCAATTGCGGGTTCGGCGCAGTTGTTTGCAGTCCGACTCGATTAATTACCGCAAGAATGTCTCTGTATGGCAATAACTCGATTTCAACGCCTCTGAACCGGCCTTGCTTAATCAGTCTGTCATTGATGTTGCCTGCGCCTCTGTAAAGATGAATGTCTTGCAGGATGCTTTTTGCGCCACCGTCAGACAGCTTGCGAGTAACAACAACAGCATTCACTACTTGAGCAACTGCGCCTTCAATGGTGTTCTTTAGGTACTCATTGAATACGCGCTTCACCGCTTGCTGCGGCGTTTCATCTTGCGAAAGCTTGAATTGCTTAGGCATACATGAAACAATGTTTTCAGCGCTAATCAGTGACGGTGAAACGTCAGTGACATACAAGCCGGTTTTGCTTGCGGCTAATTCGGGCAACACGTCAGGAAAATCCGGGTGCGTGTTCTGCCTGAACCCAACCAAACCGGCGAAACCTAAGACAACAGCGGGCAAACGGTACATATATTTTGTGGCTTTATTGCCCGCAATCGGGCTTTGTGAAAAATATTTTCAGGAACTCTTGACTTGCGTGTTTTTATTTCTGTACCTTTGGGCATACCAAAACGGAAAAAGCCCAACACTATGACTTCTTACATCAAAATGCCTGCCGCCTGCTTTTCATCTTTTGAAGCCGCAAACATTCTCGCAAGCTTCAACATCAAGCCGGAAGTTCAGTATTCCAAAAACTACGCAGTCAAAATTTCTGACAGTGTGACTCTAAGCGTGTTCATTGGTGAAAGCTACATGACTATCACTGCGCAGCGCGGTACTTGGGAAATGATAAAGTCATACATTACCAAGACAAGCGAAGTTGAAACCGCAATAAACCAAATCAACAAGCGCTGCGCTATGTTTGTAGAAGGCTTTCAACCAATAGAAAGCAATGCCTTATAAGCCAACTTTCAAGATGCAGGATAAGCGCAACGGTGGGGGTTTTCCCTACCGGGGCCACCGCATAGTAAAAAAGCACGGCTTGGTAAGTTGGCATCATACAACGTACTATCACCCGGACCTAGAAGCCTACGAGGGAGACACAGTTGAAGTCAACTTTGACGGTAGCTGCGTTTGGTCGGACGGTATCACAGTTTATGAGGCTCAAAGGAATTGGGTTAAAATATGCAGCATCAAAGACAGTCTTGAGGGACGCGCAGCAACAATCAAGCAGGAGTTAGAAGATAAACGGCTTGCGGCTATACAAGAGGCGCAATATAGACTTGACAACCCAAAGGAAAGCCCGCCTGAATGAATCCGGGCGGGCTTTCGTTTTTAATGCCGCAAGGCGCTCTGCTTATGCGTTGGCAAACTCTGCCTTGATGATAGGGCCAAAGTTGTTTGCGCGGTCCTTGTTGTAGCTAGTAATGGCTACTACGTCAGTCGAGAAAGCAAAGCCTTCCATCTTGGTTGCAGTCATGCCGGGTGAAGCGGGTCCGGCAATCGTAACGGTTGCGTCTGCGCAATCTTCGATATAGTACGAACCCATCAACAAATCTACAATCGGAACTTGCACTTGGTCCCACTTTTTCAGGCCGTTGCCAACGGAAGAACCCATAATTGAGTCCCAATCGTTGCGGTTTTCAAAAGCGCATTGGCCTTTGCCGACTGCATAAACCGTGCTTTCCATACCAGCCGCAACCGGCATCCGGTTTGTAAACTTCCAATCATACGGGTTGAATTGGAAGTTCTCGTTTTCATCATTGCCTGCGCCTTGTGCGCGGGTCCGGCGAAGAAACGGTTGGTGCATTGTGTTTGCGAGAACATCAACGTCTCCGTAGAAGTCCATCAATTCAAACATTGACTGCAACTGATTATAGTAATCGAGTTGGCCGCTTTTCGGAACCTGCAAAGCGTTTGCAACCTGTGCATACGTAGCTGTCAGACCGTCCCATTTCTGATTGCGGTCAATGTTCAGCCGGTTGATGCAAAGCGTGTCGAATTGGGCCGCAAGCTTGCGCAAGTAGCGCTCCATCTTAACCTGAAAGTCCCGTTCGTAGCCGATTTGGTTCGTCTTATACATTGCGGGGAACATTGTGAACCCGAAAGCATAAGTTGTGAACGAAAGGGTCACAAGCTTTGACGTATTCTCGAAAAGAGGGATTGTGCAAGAGCGCTGATTGCTGATAGTAATATCAGCGTCATCAGCATCATTCAGAACGGGAATCTGAACAACGTTGCCGAAACTTTCCTTGATAGTCTTGCGAACATCAGGAGTCAGGATGCCGGTTGCGTCTTTGGTTTGTTCGCGGAACAAATCATAAGCGCCGTAACGACTTGCGCGGCGTTCGTTTTTGTCGAGAGAGCCAGCGTATTTTTGCCGTAATGGCTGAATGAGAGTGTCAACTAATGACATTGCAGTTTAAAAAATTAAGTGAATTGTTTGATTTTATTATTCCGCAATTCTCTGCGGCCTTTACGAATTCGCCGGATTGGCTCTTACCTGCGAATAATACAAAGTAAGTGAATTATTTTTAATTACCGCAAAGGTAAATCTTTGCCGTATTTCTCGAATAATTCATTGTACGCTTTGGTTCCTGCAACAACGCCTGACGCACGTAAAAAGTCAGTCAGTTGAACTTTCGTTTTCACGTCTGCGCCCGGAACAACTGTTGCCGGGTCAACTTCACCGTTGGCCGCAGGCTTTGGTGCGGGTGAAGGGTTCTGCGAGTTTGCACCCGTTGCGGGCGGCTTTACCTCAAGCAAGTCTTTGAAGTGTTCAGCATACAAAACCGCAAGAGTTTGCGGCTTATAGTTTGCGTCAAGCTGTTCAATTTCCTTGTCATCAACCTTTTTCGAGAATACAAGATTCCCGTCTTTGTCGAGCTTGCGGGTAAATACTTGGTCAAACGAGTTTAGACGAATCTTCAACACATCTTCCAAGTATGCAGGGTCAATCTTTTTCAGATTGGCTTTCACGCCCGTCAATGCAAGCTTCTGTTCAGCACGAAACTCTGCATCAACAACACGCTTGTCGGCTTCCTGCTTGGCTGTCAATACTTCTGCATCCTTTCCCTTCAAGGTATCTTCAAGGGTCTGAATGCGCTGCAAATCTTCCGGCTTGCCTGTACCGTTCTTTTTCAAGTCGGCAAGTTCGTTTTTCATTGCGGTATTTTTCGCGGTGAAATCTTCACCGTATGCGCGTTTCATGTAGGCTGTTGTTTTCTCGCCTGAATTGCGCTTGATGCCGGTTTCTTTTTCAACCTCACCATCAACGACACTATATGCGTCATTGTCATGCGCGGCAATTACTTGCGTCTTGTAATTGGTTTTAAATTCTTCCTCCTGATAAGGAGCGCGGAAAGTAATACCCAAATCCGCAAGCGGTTTCAGATGTTGCGGCAATTCTGCTTTGCCTTCAATTGCGGTTTTAAATTCGGCAATTTCTGCGTCTGTTAATGGCATTTTGTTTGTTGCACGTCACTGTGCGTTTTGTGAAAAGAAAAATCGGGGTTCTTTAGAGACTTTAAACAGCCGCAGTCGAATCAACTGCGGCTGCTTGAGCTATGATGCTTCTAACTATTCGCGCTTGCCACCAAGCAGCGCTTTTGCGGCATTGGCTTCATCAATTGCAGTGCGCAGGGTTTCAGCCTTGCGGTTGCCGGGCTTGTCTCCTGTTACCGTCTCGAATTCTTCGCGCAGCTTGGCAAGCTGTTCGTCAGCTTCCGGTGTTCCGGGCGCAGGCTGCTTTGCACCTTCACCGCTTTCGCCGGTTTCCTTGCGGCTTGAGTCGAGTGCGCCGCCTTCCGGGTTGCCTTCACCTTGCCCGCCTGCATCCGCAATGGCTTTTGCAACGGGTGAATGAGGGTTGTTGTCAGTTGTGATTGGCGTTTGTTCGCCTGCCTGCGTTGCGAGTTCGTCTGCTTTCTGCAAAAGCTCTTGCGGGTCTGCGTTTTTGTTTTCCGGCTGCGACTGCAAACGGGCAAGACCGCCTTCCGCAGCCATAACAGCGCCGTTTGCTTGAGCAAGGCTGAAATGCGCGGGCAATTCCTTGCCTGTAATGCCGAAATACTTGCCTTGTAGCAAGCCAAGCTCTGATTCACCGTCAATCTTGTCGGGAATGGTTGTAGGTTCAACAGCGGCATCCGGAATGACGTTGTTCGGCGTTACGGTTGAACCGTCCGGCTTGTGCATAACCTTCACTTCCATACCTGCGAAAGCGCGGCTTTTTTCAGCGGCGTTGAATTCCGAAAGCGTAAACGACTGATAAAAGGGTTGCGACTTCCGAACGCCTGTGCGCTTGTCAAAGTCAACATCTTCAATCGAAAGGTGAATTAAATGCGCCTCGATTTTCGGAATCTGATACCCGTTGGCTTCTTTGCCGTTGGCATCAATCATTTCCGGTTTCAGGCCCGCCGTTTGGCTTTGCCGCAGTTCCTCCAATTGGGAGCCGGTCAAATTGTGCGCTTGCACTTTCTCTGTCTGTGTTGACATAACCTAAAAGAGTTTTTTGAATGATGGAAATTTTGTTTTCGTATGCAAGCAGGTTTCCCCATTGAACAACCGGGCCGTTCTCCCGTTCAAATTTAAGAATGTAATTATAAAAATTGCTTTTTAGCATTACACTATCAAAGGGGAACATTCGCAAGAAAATCGAATCAGGCGTTAATGCAGAAATTGTTGATGCGTCAATTGTTACGTCAGGAAACGGTTCTAATTCAGAAAGGATGCGTTGCCGCAATTTCATATCCTCGTTAGTCCTGTATTTCGTTTCGTCTCGCAACCTGCGAGTTGAAGCCAGAACATATTGCGGCATTCCGCTTTTCTTCTGACGTTCATATATTTCATCTAATTCTTGCGCAGACTGTAAATAAAATTCGTCTCCGTAAAATACGGTTGAACCAATAAAATCTGCGCCGAACATTAATTTGCACAGAGTATCAAGAATCCATTTGTCTGCGGCTTCAAAATTACTCTTGTAAGCAATGACATAATTCTTGCGACTCTCGAAAGCCGAACGAACCTGTTTTTCGTTTTTAGCTGCATCATTGCCCGGTTCGCCTGCAAAGCCTGTGATATTCCTGTGAATTTCTTCTTTGCGCTCTGTCAGGCGTTTTGAAGCGTGTTCTAAGGAAGTAACAGGGGTTTCGATAATACCAAGCGGTTCCCGCAAGTCTGCATCTGTGCTGTTGTTCGGAGCGCTTACACGCTTCACTGAACCCGGCCCGATATACTTTGACTTGATACATTCGCCGCAAGGCGTTGTATAGGTCTGAATGAACTCCTTTTTCCCGCTTGGAACGGTAAGGTCCGGAACAACTACAATGTTGGTATGAACGAACTTGCCTGACTGACAAGCTTCACCCTTTTCGTTTAGGTGTTTCGGGTCTTTATCAAAGTACTCCCAATAGATAGGGTAAATGCCGGTTGCCTCGAAATTAATCAAGCCGGTTTCCCAAAATAGCAGAGAGTCAAGCTTGCCCAATGAACCCGTCAAAGGAGCCTTGCGCTGAATCTTGTCAGTCTTAGTCAGTCGAGTTGACCAAAACGTTCTTGCCGGGCAATACCCTAAACCCGCAATCAGTTCTCCGCTTTCAGTGCGCAGTGAGTGCGCAACCTCTGACGTTAGAACATAGGGTGAATCAACGTCCGGGCGCGTTAAAACACGAAAGTATGTGTCATCAAAAACACACACTTTGTTTCTTGCGGCATCTTGCCGAAATATGATGTATTCTGCAACGTTGTCCGGCTTAACATCAACGTCAATGACGTGTTCAATGTCGAGTAGGTAGAAATAAGGCTGCGCCCGTTCACCAATAGTTTCTTGCGGCAAGTCAACAATCAAGAATGAGTTGATTGCGTTCTTGGATGCCTCAAATGCTTCTTTGCGCCAAAACGACTCGCAGCCAATCTTTACCTTGTATTCCTCAAATTCGTCTGCGAATTCGGGCGTATAGAATTCATGCTTGAAGTACCTGTTTTCGGCATACAAGCCGCGCTCAAGCTCTGAAAAGATGCTTGCGGTAAATTCAACAGTCGGAAGCGGAAATTCAAGAGCCTGTTTGAACTGCTTGAATTTCTCCGCAGGAAGCCGGGCTTCAATCCCATCCAAGACGGTCTTATAAGCCGGGCTTACTTCCTTTTCATCTTGTGCTGCATCAACATGAAGCCGCAAGCGTTCATTGTGCTTGCGGCTTCTTTCTATTGATGCACCGTTATTCGGACGTTCTAGCAGGTTTAGGACTTCCGGAAGGGACAAGTTTGCCATCTTCGAGCGCGTAGGGGGATTTGTCAGGAAGTGTGAAGATACCGTTATTCAACGGGCTTGTCAGCAAGGCTTGCGCGTGTTCACCGTCATACGGCATTGCAACGGGCTTTTCGCCTTTCTTCTTACTTACCTGAACTAGCAGTTCAACTTTCGTTCCTTTCTTGAGTGACATTGTATTTTACAGTTATGCTTGCGAATAACAAAACCGCTACTTATGCAGCGGCTTGCAGTTCAACAAACGGGTTAAAATCAAGGTCAACAAGTGCAACACGTTCGTCCCAATCCGCAGGCAGATAGAAGGAAATGACGTTTTTGTTGTCTTGGTTCAGACCTTCCGAACTCGTTCCGCCAACGTGGAAGTTGTAAAGCGGAATACCTTCATACGTGTCTGCAACTTCCTCGCCTTCCTCGAATACCTTTTGCAGCAAGGCTTGGTTGTTCACGTTGAACAGACCAATCGTAAGAGAGAAGCCGCCAAACGTAGGCAACGACATTTCTTCATACGAACGCAGAACAACCAACTGTTCAGTCGAGAGGTTGGCGCAGGTTAGCTCAACAAGGATTGCAGAGCGCCCCAAAGCGCGGGGAATACCTTTGAACGTGCTGTTGTCGTTGCCGCCTTCCTCCTGACGTTCTGACGGGGGAATTACAAGCCCGGCAAACACAGGAGTCAGAACCATTTTCGCAGCGCCTAGTGCAGCCATTGCGGAAACCCAAGATGCTTTAGCATTCGCGGGCAAAGCAGGCGTGAACGGGCGGCTTGCGGACGGTTGAACCAACTGCAACGCACCCATTGCAAATTGGTCGAATTTCATGCCGCAAACACTTGCGGGCATTACTTTTAGCGCTGTTGGGCGCGGGCAATTGAATTTCATTGCGGTTTTGTTTGGGTGAAGTATAAAATGCAAAATTGCAAAACGAATCCAAATATAATTTTTTAATTCTCGGTTTCAATCCGCTTGCGTTCTTCTGTAAAGAAATTTTGCAAAGTGTCCTGAACCAACAAGTCAACTTCATCATCATGCTTTGAAGCCGGGAAACCTGCGTACTGTTTAATTGTGACGGGAATCCAAGGATTTGATGAATCTTCTTCAACAAGAACAACTCGACTAGATAACCAAGTAGGAATGCAAGCCATTGCCCTAGTCACTTTGTCTTTGTCATACATAGTTGTTCCCATAATTTTGGGATACTCGTATTTCATCACATTTAATTTTGTCCGCAAGTAAATACTTTGAACAATCGAAATGCCGTTTGCTTTCGGTTCTACTTCAATAATTGAATTATGGTTGTAGCCGTAACGCATAACGAATTGCGGTATATACTCAAGCAACCGTTCGTAATTCATATACACTGACTCCGAACGCCTGACGTATTGAATATTATCTACAAAACAGCTTGCGTATAGTGCGGTTGGGTCATTGCTGTCAGCATCTTCCGTAAATGCACCGTCAATCTTGAATTTCCAAGCAACGAATTTGTTTTTCGTTCGCCGCAAGAATTCCTCCCAATTAATACGGGGGAATCTATCAGTTGGAATAATATTACCCGCAAGCGGTTGCGGATTCTGTTGATACAGGCTGTTAAAGGTTCGTTCTCCGCTTATGCGCTTTTTATCAAGCAGGAGTTGAACTGAATGACGTTCGGGCCAAAGCGCCTCGCCTATTTGGCGCGGGTCGAGTGCAGTTGGCGGTTCTTCCTTGATTGCGGGATATTTTATAATTGTCCATTCAGGCTCTAAACCGTCTCTGATACGCTTTGCATCTTCCGCTTCAAGCCTTCCTCCAAGGTCATCTTCGTGCCAACGGGTTTGCAGCAAGAGTTCTTGTGAACCGTTGTGCAATCGAGTCTTGAAAACGTCTGTGTACCAATTCCAAACGTTGTCACGCATCCTTTCTGACTCCGCTTCAATCCGGTCCTTTAGCGGGTCATCAATAATGCCAATATCAACGGGCGTTCCCGTCAGTGCAGTACCTATGCCGACATTCTTGAAGAAACCCTTGCGGTTTACAATTTCAAATATGTCAGAGTTCTTGAGGTACGTTGGCCTGCCTGCCTTATGGTTGGCCCAAACTTCGCGCCCGTTCAATCTTGTTCCGGGAAATAGCTGCAAGTATTCCGGGCTTTCAATGATGCGCTGACAAGCTCTGTTGAAGCCAGAAGAAAGGGAATCGGAGTATGAACAAACCGCAATCTTTAAATCCGGGTTGATGCCTAACGCATAAGCAGGAAACAGGATTGATGACAACTGACTTTTGCCGTGCTGCGGTGGAATATATATTGCGAGTTTTTTTATTATTCCCTTTAAAAACAGGTCTAACGCCGTGCAAACCGCTATATGATGAATTGCGGCTTCGTAATTCGGCATTACAAACTTTGCAAACGACAACATACCTCGCCGCGCAAGTTCCTCTCTTATTTGCTCAAGAGTAGGTAAGTTTTCAATAAGCTTGTCTAATTCTCGCATTCCGCAATTACTTCTTTATTTCGCCTGCATATACTCGTTTGCAGTACTTAATTATTTGAATGCACTGTTCGCAATCAATTTTGTCAACTGTTGTTTCGCAATCAAGTATTCCCGACACTTCGCAAACACCTTCATTCAGTCCGCACAAGCTAGAATCATTTATTGTTCCCGCAAGGCACACTTTCGTTTCAGGCTGGCTTTCGTCATTGGTTGGTGCAAAGGTGAATCTAAGATGCTTCATTGCGGCTTTATTTATTCGTGACAAACCAAGTTGAAAACTTTGCGGCTTTCCTGATTTCAACTATTGCGTCTTGGTCTAAGTCTTTAAGCGTTTCTTCAAACTCCTTTTTCGTTACTCGCATATATCCGAAAGGTGTTTTGACATTCACCCAATCAGCACGTTGCTTGATTATCATTCGGGCTTCTTTTACTGTGACGTGATTCCATTCAGTGTAATTCATTGCGGCTTTTTTAAATGAACAACCCGCACTCCTGTTTATTGAAGTGCGGGCGCTCTGTTGTGTTATTGCGGTTTTATCAACTCTTGCTTTGGGTAATCAATAAACCCGTTTGAATCAGTCGGCTTGTATTTGCTTGCATCCCAAACTGTACCGTCATCATCCCTTAACAGGTTCAAAGCTTCCGCCTCTGTCATGTTGAACGGGTCTTTGTAAACGTATTGCGGATTTTCGTTTGTGACTTTCAAATTGTCGCAAGACATTCCGGAAGGGAATTCGGGTTTCGTCATCAACCCGGCTGTCAAGTCTCCTATGCGCTGAACAAGTTCCGCAGGTAGATTCGCAGGAGTCTTATTGCCTTGCGGGTGCGGTTCCGGGTCCGGGTAAAGGTCTTTGCCGTATTTGCGCTGCTTGACAACGTAGCGTTCCGGGTCATAAAAGAGAACGCCCGGTTCGCCCGTCTCTTTATGCGTTGGCCCGTAATCCTTGATGAAGTCAAGTTGAATTTCTGATTCCTCTGCGGTTGTGAAGCTGGCTTTTCTCATTGCGGTTTTATCTTATTCCTCCTTTACGTGTAGGCCAATTGATTTCTGACGTTGTAGGTAAGCGCAAGTGCGGGTAAGCGTCTCCAAGATGATAGTTGAACAGCGCATTCCCTGCATTCCGCAAGGCTGCAAGCTCCTGTTTCAATCTTTCGTTTTCGGCTTCAAGTTGGCGCTTTGTCATTGCGGTTTAATAATACAGGTTCTCGATTGCGTCAAGCTTGTTCTTGAAGTATTCAAGGCAGTTGACTTGATTCAGATAAACGCCTGAATCCTTTGAAACCTGCGCATCTTCCAAGAGCCTGATACTGTCTTTGATGCCTTCAACCTTTTCCTTGTAGTGCTGAACCCGTTCTTCTCTTTCGCTGCGGATTTGCTTCAATTGGTTCAGCATATTGTGCTGACGAATCCAAAGAATTATTGAGGCGCAAAGCAAGACAACAACTGCGGCAATTAATGCTTTTTCCATTGCGGTATTTAGCTTTTGTTGATGTGCATTTGATACCACAAATAAGGCCAAAGCACGAATGAAAAGAGAATGATGAAAAGCTTTGTGAATTGCGGGTTGAAAAATCTTATTGAAAAATCTTCCTCGATTTCATCATTGAATTCATCAACTAATTCTTGATTGCGGGTTTCGTACATGACGAAAAGCATTCCAAAGACAATATGAATTAAAAAGGCTGTCAGCATTGTGTTTTAAGCTCTGTATGATTGCGGATAAATTTGCTCTAAGTGCTGCGCGGCTTGCCGGGAAATGATGCAGCCGTTCCACTCGAAAGACAAGCCGTAATGCGTCATCTTTGTAATGTCGCAAGTGAAGGCGTTGTTGCGCTGAACGCCTCTGTATAGCCTTTCTTCACCATTTACTGACAAGTGAACGCCTCTTTCGTCATTGGCTAAATACTTATACTCAACATACTCTTGCGGCTTTCCAACTTCATCTTGCGGCTTTTCTTCGCTTACTTCAAACGACTTCACCAACGCCTGCGCATATTGGGTTTGGCTTCCTCTTGCGGCAATCGAAACGCCGCCTTGAAATTCCCAATTGTCATTCTTGTGTTCAGCAACAGCCTTTTCAAACAAGTCAAGGTCTGTTGATTCAATTACTTTGTAAGTTGTCATTGCGGCTTTTAATATGGTGAGTTGTTTCCTTTTTTGCTGTTGCCGTATCTGCGTTGCAGTACGCATTGCATATACAAAGAAATGTAGCGGTATTTCTTTGCGACTTCCTTCCGCAGCTTGGTTTGCGTTTCAAGATGCTTGCCCCGTTCCTCTCGCAGCTTCTTTTCAAGGCTGTTGCGTTGCGTTTCCGCAAGTATGACTGCGCCTAAAAGCATAAGGTCAACAAAGACTGAAAACACAAGTGCGGCTATTTCTGGCTTTTCCATTTATGCAGAGTAAAACGAACTTTTAGGCATCTGATTGAAGGCGGCGCAGCAAGGACAATTGAACCCGTCAACCTCGTATTCCTCCTGCTTTATATCGAAAGCTTTGCCGCGCTCTGTGATTGCCGCAAGCGTAACTTCAAGTTCAGATTTGCAGGTTGTGCAGATGCGCCGAACGCTTGCAATGAAGGTGTTCTTCAATACTCTGATTGCGGGTTGCGACCCTTTCAGCCTTTCAGCGAACGTTGGCTTTGGCCGTTCGCCGGGCGTTGTTTCAAGTACGCTTTCCTCAATAAAAAGAGAAAGCCGCAAGAGTCCGGCTTGCGCCTTTTCAAGCGTTTCAGGAGTTGATGCGCTCCTTTCAACATCTTCTGCAATTCCGGCAATCCAACCTTTGCCGCGCTCTGCGGCTTTGAATAATATGTGAAGGCTTTCTTCTGTGCTTTTCATAATTGCGGCTTTTATTCGGTGAATGTTTGACCAATTGAAACTGTTCCTTGTTGCGACTTTACAAATTCAATCAACTCCTTTGCGCTTTGCCCTACTCGATTCCTCAAGTAAGGCGGCGCGTCCGTAATGATGTTGTCTGAATCAACTATTACGCCGCAAGTGAATTTCTCTGTTGAGACGTACAAAAGCTTTTTAACGCCTAAGTCTCGCAGCATCTTATCAACGTAGCTCTTGGCTTTATTTCTTGCGTTTTCAATATCAAAACCAAGATTTTTGTTGTAGCTGAAAGCGGTAATCAATCCGC
>Ga0210040_10000709_pt1 | contig 53623 bp, 51 predicted proteins | sample CryGeyCG12114_NA_FD_185462 | JGI IMG/M metagenome (GOLD analysis project Ga0210040, IMG submission 185462) | Groundwater microbial communities from aquifer - Crystal Geyser CG19_WC_8/21/14_NA (SPAdes) (version 2) | ecosystem: Environmental > Aquatic > Deep subsurface > Groundwater | place: USA...
AACCATCCGCCCGGGCGCCGTCCCCTCCTGCCTGAGCGACGGATCGCAGCGCCGGGGCTCCCGCCAGACCCATCCACGTTCGGCCTCGCGGTCCTGACGCAACCCCTTCGACCTCACGTACGGGGGTGTGGCCGAGCGCCCGGGTCGCTGATGGTTCACGCCCGCGGCGCCGCCGGAGCGGACCGGTGAGGGGTCTGGGACGGCGGCGCTGAGCGTGGACGGGTCTGGCGGGAGCACGGGCGTACGCGGTGGTGTGGCTGGGCGGAGGAGGTGACGACGCCCGTGCGGATGGTTGCGAAGCGTCGCCGTCCCAGGCCCCGACGGAGGCCAAGGAGACCCAGGGGACGAACTACCTCTGAGAGGCCTGTTGCTTGATCCGGTTCGTCAGCTCCGTCACCTGGTTGAAGGTGCTGCGCTTCTCGCCCATCTGCGTACGGATCTTGCGGTCAGCGTGCATGACGGTCGTGTGGTCGCGGCCGCCGAACTGCTGGCCGATCTTGGGCAGCGAGAGGTCGGTGAGCTCGCGGCAGAGGTACATGGCGATCTGGCGGGCGTTCACGAGCTGCTGGGTGCGGCTGCCGCCGCACAGGTCCTCGATGGTGATGTCGAAGTACGACGCCGTCTGGGCCATGATCATGCTGCTGGTGATCTGGGCGTCGCCGCCCTCGGGGATCAGGTCCTTGAGCACGATCTCGGCCAGGGCCAGGTCGACCTGCTGGCGGTTGAGGCTGGCGAAGGCGGTGACGCGGATCAGGGCGCCCTCGAGCTCGCGGATGTTCGTCTGGATCCGGGTGGCGATGAACTCCAGCACGTCGGGGCCGGCGACGAGGCGCTCCTGGGCGGCCTTCTTGCGCAGGATGGCGATCCGGGTCTCCAGGTCGGGCGCCTGGACGTCGGTGATGAGGCCCCAGCCGAACCGGCTGCGCAGCCGCGGCTCGAGGTTCTCCAGGAGCTTCGGCGGCCGGTCGGACGTCATCACGATCTGCTTCTCGGCGTTGTGCAGCGTGTTGAAGGTGTGGAAGAACTCCTCCTGCGTCTGCTCCTTGCCCTCCAGGAACTGGATGTCGTCGATCAGCAGGACGTCGACGTCGCGGTAGCGCTGGCGGAACTCGACGCCCTTGTTCTGGCTGATCGCGTTGATGAAGTCGTTGGTGAGCTCTTCGGTGGAGACGTAGCGGACCCGCGTCGTCTCGAAGTAGCTGCGCACGTAGTGCCCGAGCGCGTGGAGCAGGTGGGTCTTGCCCAGCCCGGAGTCGCCGTAGATGGTCAGCGGGTTGTACGACTTGCCCGGGTTCTCGGCCACGGCGATCGCGGCGGCGTGCGCGAAGCGGTTCGAGGCGCCGATGACGAACGTCTCGAAGGTGTACTTGGGGTTCAGCCGGGCGCCGATGTCCTTGCGCCGGACGCCGCCGGTCGGCGGGGTGCTGTCGGCGCGGGGGCTCAGCGGGGTCGGGGAGACGCCGTTCCGCTCGGTCGCCGGCGGGTCGGCGACGGGAGCGCTGGACGACGAGACCGGAGCGCCCGCCTCGTCGTCCAGCAGGGTCGCCGGGTGCTCGCGGCCGTTGGTCGACGGACCGGCCTCGCCGGGCTCGGCACCGTCGGCCTCCTCCGCGGCGCGGGTGCGGACGGCGTCGAGGACCTCGCGCTCGCCGGGTGGCCGGCGGTCCCGCGAGGCCTCCTGGTCGAGCTCGATCGCGGACGGCGAGGGGTTCAGGCCGTCGTCGACGGTCACCATGATCTTCATGGGCCGGCCGTAGCAGCCGGCCAGCGTGGCCTCGACCTCGCCGCGGAAGCGCACCTCGAGCAGGTTGCGGGCGAAGTTGCTCGGCACCGCGATGATCATGACGTCGTCGTGGACGTTCAGGGGCTTGGCGTTGTCCAACCAGCGGCGCAGCTCAGGCGAGGCCTGCAGCACCACCTGCTCGAACGCCGCCGTCGCCGGCGGTGCGCTGCTGTCGACGACGTCGCTCACCCGATCTCCGTGCCTCTCCATCGACTCCACCCGATGACGCACGACACCCAGGTCGGGGGTCGCCGCCAGCCGCCGCACGCCGTCTCCGACGTCGATCGGTCAGTCTCACTCCACAGTGTTGTCCACACCCTGTGCATGCGCGTACCGCGTCTTCCCGGGGGGCCGGGAACCAGGTGGAGACGTACCGCAGAGCAACCCCCGAAGCCCGCGGCACGACGTGAAAGTGAAGGCGAGGCGCGACGCTAGCAACCCGGAACTCGGCGATGCAAGCCTGCTGGCGAACCAGTCTCGGCTCCCCCGGCGTGTCGGCTGGACACGCAACCGGCAGCAGCCGGCCGGGTGCCGCCCACCGGTTTGACGGCTTTGGGGGCCGCCCGTACCGTTGGGCAGTCGCTGTGAGCAGCGACAGGCTCGTCCCTGCCCTGCGCACCCTCGTGCCAGGCGTCAGGACGGACCTCTGGCCCAAGCATCTCGATCAACTGGGGAGTTCTCCCGTGAGCAAGCGCACCTTCCAGCCGAGCAACCGGCGTCGCAGCCGTACCCACGGCTTCCGGCTCCGGATGCGGACCCGCGCCGGACGCTCGATCCTGTCCGCCCGCCGTGGCAAGGGTCGCGCCAAGCTCTCCGCCTGAGCTCAGTCGCCCCTTCCCGGTGCTTCCTCGTTCGGCGCGTCTGCACGAGTCGGCCGACTTCCGCCGCGTGACCCGGTCTGGGGTCCGCTCGGGACGACCGACGCTGGTCGTGCACGCCGTCAGCGGGGATGCAGCTGAGAGCCGGGTGGGCTTCGTCGTCTCGAAGGCCGTCGGTGGAGCCGTCGTGCGCAACCGGGTGAAGCGCCGGCTGCGCCACCTGGTGGCCCGTGAGCTCGACGCGACCCCCGCCGGCCGCGACGTGGTCGTCCGGGCCCTGCCCGCTGCAGGATCGTCGCCCGCTCGGCTCGAGGGCGACCTCGTGTCGGCCTGGGCTCAGGCGATGCACCGGTTGTCCCCTGGACGGACCCGGGTGTCGTCGTGAAGTACGTCCTGATCGGGCTGCTCAAGGCCTACCGTCTGTTGGTGAGCCCGCTCTACGGCAACGTCTGCCGCTACTACCCGAGCTGCTCGGCCTACGCCCTGCGCTCCGTCCAGGTCCACGGGGCCGTACGGGGCAGCTGGTTGGCCGGGAGCCGGCTGCTGCGCTGCCACCCGTGGACGCCGGGTGGGTACGACCCCGTCCCGGGCACGCCGGAGTGGCAGGAGGAGCAGGTGCTCCTCGCCGCTGCGGGCCAGACCGGGCACGGGGGCCACGTCCACTCCCCCGATCCGACCGAACACTCGCCAGTCCTGCAGAGGGTGCCCTGATGCTCAGCCCGTTGTTGACCTCCCTGTCCATCTGGGACCCGTTCATCTCCATCGGCAGCACGATCCTGCAGCCGCTCTACTGGGTCGTGTCGGGCATCCTCGTGCTCTTCCACTCCGTCTGGTCCCCCGTGTTCGGGCCGAGCAACGGCTGGACGTGGGCGCTGTCCATCGTCTCGCTCACCGTCGTCATCCGGGTCGCGCTGATCCCGCTGTTCGTGAAGCAGATCAAGTCGTCGCGCTCGATGCAGCTGCTGCAGCCCAAGGTCCGCGAGCTGCAGAAGAAGTACGGCCACGACCGCGAGAAGCTCGGCGCGGAGACGATGAAGCTCTACAAGGAGAACAACGCCAACCCGTTGGCCTCCTGCCTGCCGCTGCTGCTGCAGATGCCGATCTTCCTGGCGCTGTTCCGGGTGCTGGACGGGGCGGCCCGCAACATCCCCCGCGGCCACTGGCTCAAGCCCGAGGTCAGCCCGGGGCTGGTGGACTCGCTCAACAGCTCCACGATCCTCGGCGCCCGGATCTCCGACACGTTCACCAAGGTCGGCTTCGCCAACGGCATCACGAGCGTCCACCTGGTGACGATCTTCCTCATCGTCGCGATGACCGCCACGCTGTTCGTCACGCAGCTGCAGCTGATGCGCAAGAACATGCCGGCCGAGGCGCTCGAGGGCCCGTTCGCGCAGCAGCAGAAGATCATGCTGTACGTCTTCCCGCTCATCTTCGCCGTCACCGGCGTCAACTTCCCGGTCGGCGTGCTCATCTACTGGTTCACCTCGAACCTGTGGACCATGGGCCAGCAGTTCTACGTGATCCGCCGCAACCCCGCTCCGGGCACCCCCGCCTACACGGCGTGGGAGGAGCGGCGTCAGCGGCACGCGAGCCACCGCCCGAGCGCCGAGCCGGTGGTCGAGACCGCTCGCGGTTCCGTCGCCGTGGCCGAGCCCGGTCGGAGCGGGAGCACCGCGACCGCGGCCGGCAGCCCGCCCCGGGTCGTGCGTCAGCAGCCCCGCAAGCAGCCTCGGTCGCAGCGCAGGCCCTGATCCTGAATCCACCGACCCTGCCCGACGGGAACGTCGCCGGGGCGGACCAGACGGGGCCGCACCGTACGCGGTCTCGATGCGCCGCGGGCTCGGCCCGCGGAGGAAAGGTTGACCCATGAGCGAGTCCCCCAGCCGCGAGACCGTCGAGACGCACGAGTTCGTCACGGGCACCGACGGCGAGATCGAGGAGACCGTCGTCGTCGAGGGCGCGGTCGTCGTGACCGACGACCTCAGCCTTGTCGACGGTGCGAGCGAGGCCGACGGGACCGCTGACGCCCCGGGCGCCGCCGACGCGACCCAGGAAGCCGTCGCCGAGTCCGACGCTGACGACACAGACGACGACACAGACGTGGACGACACGGACGACGACGAGAACCCGTTGGAGACCGAGGCGGAGGTCGCCGCGGACTACCTCGAGGAGCTCCTCGACATCGCCGACCTCGACGGTGACATCGACACCTTCATCGAGGGCGACCGCGCCCACGTCTCGATCGTCAGCGAGTCCCAGGTGCTGGTGGGCCCCGACGGCACCGTGCTGGACGCGCTGCAGGAGCTCACCCGGCTCGCGGTGATGACCGACACCGGCAACCGCAGCCGCCTGATGCTCGACGTCGCGGGCTACCGCGAGACGCGCCGCGAGCAGCTCCTCCAGGTGGCCGGTGACGCCGTCGAGCGGGTGCGGAGCGCGGGTGAGCGGGTCTCGCTCGAGCCCATGAACCCGTTCGAGCGCAAGATCGTCCACGACGCCGTCGCCGCCGCCGGTCTGGTCAGCGAGTCGGAGGGCGAGGAGCCGCGGCGCCACGTCGTCGTCCTCCCCGCTGCCTGACCGTACGCCGATGAACGAGCCGGCACCCCGGCCGCGACCGGACGAGGTCGAGGTGGTGTTCCCGGAGGCGGCCGAGCTCGCCGTGCGCTACGTGGAGCTCCTGGCGACGACCGGCGTGGAGCGGGGCCTCATCGGCCCCCGCGAGACGGAGCGGCTCTGGCAGCGGCACGTCTTCAACAGCGCGGCGATCGCCGACCTGGTCCCGTCGGGCGTGCACGTCGTCGACGTCGGGAGCGGCGCCGGCCTGCCCGGCATCCCGCTGGCGCTGCGACGCCCGGACCTCCGGGTGACGCTGCTCGAGCCCCTGCTGCGCCGGGCGACGTTCCTGGTCGAGGCGGTGGACGCGCTCGGGCTGACGGACCGCGTGCGCGTGGTCCGTGCGCGGGCCGAGGACCACGCCGAGGCCTACGACGCGGTGACCTCGCGAGCGCTCGCCCCGCTCCCCCGCCTCGTCGGCTGGTGTCTCCCGCTGACGGCGCGCGGTGGGTCGGTGCTGGCCCTCAAGGGCAGGACGGCGCAGGAGGAGCTCGACGAGAACAGCGCAGAGCTGGCTGCGCAGCGGCTCGAGGCCGAGGTCCTCAGCGTCCGGGCGTACCCGGAGGCTGATCTGACGACGGTGGTTCGGGTCCGCCGCCGCTGACCGCTCCCTCATCTTGCCACTGGCAGGTTGTGACGCGGCGTTGAGCGGTGCCTTGCTTGACACCCAGGTGCGCGGCACCACGTGGGCTGACGACTGCGGCGGCAGGCCCGGTGCGTGCCGGCGGTCGAGCCTGCGGGCGGCTGTGAGAAGACGATCACTCAGCTCTCGGTCCGGCGAGCGGTCCCTTCCTGGTGTGGCCTCACACGTCACGAGTCTGCCGGCGGATCGCTTGCTGCCAGCGGCGAGGCCTCGCCCGGACGCGTTGACTCGCCCGAGGGTGCCCGGCAGCTACACGCCTGCTCGCCTCGGCGGAGGTTCCGTACGACTGAGTTGCGCTGGTCGCACACTGGTGGTCCAGGCGACGGAGGTGGCCGCGGCAGCGGGACCGGAGACGCGTCAGGGTTCGCCAGGTGGTGTAAGCCTGAGATCGCGATCTCTTGGTCGTGGACGAGCGGCGCAGCTGCGGCGATGTTGCGTGCGTCGCTCTCCCGCGCGGGTCCACAACGCACCCGGCCGCAGCGCCTAGCGTGTGCGGTCGAAGGAGGCGTATGAGCATCGGAACGGGTCCAGAAGTCACGGTCGTGGTCGCACCAGGCCTGGGGTGGCCGCACCAGGACGACGCGCACCCTGGGGTCGGGTGGCCGGATGTTCCACGTGAAACCATCGACTGGCCCTCCGATCCGGCGGTCGTCGGACCGCGTCCCGGCGCCTCTGCCGAGGCGTCGACCCGCGAGCAGCGCCACGAGGCGGACGTCCTGCCGCAGCCGACCCCTGCTCCCCCACCGGCCCCCTCCGCGGGCCCTCTCGTAGAAACCTCCCTCGCTGAATCACCCGTAGCGGGGACCGAGGCGAACGGACCGCTGGCCGGGGACCCTGAGTCCACCGCAGGCCCGACCGACGCGGTGGCGGGACCGACCACCGCGGTAGCCCCGGCGCCGCCGCCGGTCGCACCGGTCATCCCCCGTGCTGCCGGCCCCCGTCGAGCGCGGTTCGACGAGGACGAGCTGTCGGCAAAGGTCACGGTCCCCGACGACCTCGACGTTTCACGTGAAACAGCGGCCCGGGTGCTGCCGCTCCCCAAGGAGCGCCGCACCTTCGTCGTGGCCAACCAGAAGGGCGGCGTCGGCAAGACGACGACGGCGGTGAACCTCGCCACCGCCCTGGCCCTCGGCGGCCTCCGGGTCCTGGTCATCGATCTCGACCCCCAGGGGAACGCCTCCACCGCCCTCGGCGTCGACCACGGCCCCGGGGTCGCCGGCACGTACGAGGTCCTCATCGGCGGAGCCCCGATCAGCGACCACGTGGTGCAGTCCCCCGAGGCACCCGGGCTGGCCGTCCTCCCGGCGACGATCGACCTCGCGGGCGCGGAGATCGAGCTCGTGAGCATGGAGGGCCGCGAACGGCGGCTCATCCGGGCCCTCGAGCAGCACGTCGCCGAGCACCCGGTCGACTACATCCTGCTGGACTGTCCCCCGTCGCTCGGGTTGCTGACCCTGAACGCCCTGGTCGCCGCGACCGAGATCCTCATCCCCATCCAGTGCGAGTACTACGCGCTCGAGGGTGTGTCCCAGCTCGTCCGCACCATCGACCTGGTGAAGGGCGGGCTGAACGAACGGCTGCAGCTCTCCACCGTGCTGCTGACCATGTTCGACGGGCGTACCCGGCTGTCGGCGCAGGTGGCCGACGAGGTGCGGGCGCACTTCCCCACCGAGACGCTGAAGGTGGCGATCCCCCGGTCTGTCCGGATCTCGGAGGCGCCGAGCTATGGGCAGTCCGTCCTGACCTACCACCCCGACTCCGTCGGGGCTGTGTCCTACCTGAAGGCGGCCGAGGAGATCGCCCGCCGAGGAGCCGAGGAGGCCGTATGACCGTCACGACCGAGCGCCGAGGTCTGGGCCGCGGCCTGGGCGAGCTGTTCCAGCGCACCGACCTGCCGGCCCCCGAGCCGGTGCAGGAGACGGCCGTCCCCGAGGTGCCGCTGGTTCCCGTGCCGGCCGGCTCGTCGTACGCGGACCTGCCGATCGACGCGATCGTGCCCAACCCTCGGCAGCCGCGGACCGTCTTCGACGGAGACGCGCTCGACGAGCTCGTGGACTCGATCCGCGAGGTCGGCCTGCTGCAGCCCGTGGTGGTGCGGCCGCTGGGGGACGACACGTACGAGCTCGTCATGGGGGAGCGCCGCTGGCGGGCGTCCCAGCGCGCGGGTTCCGCGACGATCCCGGCGATCATCCGGCCGACGGAGGACCACGACCTGCTCCGCGACGCGCTGCTGGAGAACCTCCACCGCGCTCAGCTGAACCCGCTCGAGGAGGCCGCGGCGTACTCGCAGCTGCTCGAGGACTTCGGCTGCACGCAGGACGAGCTGGCCACGCGGATCAAGCGGTCCCGGCCGCAGATCTCGAACACCATCCGGCTCCTGCGGTTGCCCCCGACGGTGCAGCGGCGGGTGGCCGCCGGCGTCCTGAGTGCCGGTCACGCCCGCGCCCTGCTGGGTCTGCCGGACTCCCTGGGTCAGGAGCGGCTGGCCCAGCGCGTCGTCGCCGAGGGCCTGTCGGTCCGGGCGACCGAGGAGCTGGTGACCCTGGGGGAGCGGGAGCAGCCGACGGCGCCGGCCAAGCGTGGTCCGCGTGAGCCCTCGGAGCGTGCCCGGGTCCTGGCCGAGACGCTCACCGACCGGCTCGACACGCGGGTCCGCGTCGACGCGGGACGCAGCCGCGGGCGGATCGTCATCGAGTTCGCCTCGGAAGAGGACCTCGTCAGGATCGCTGCGCTGCTCGAAGGTCCAACAAAATAGCTTTGCTATGTACTTCCGCCCTTGGGGGACGTCGATGGCTCCTTTGATGCCCGACCTCGAGCAGGGCACCTGAGCGCAGGAGGCGGGAGTTACGCCCGAGCAGGTGGCCCGGCCTTGGCGACGAGGCGGCCCAGGTGCGGGTCGAACCGGCCGGGGTCGGCGGCGGCCAGCTCGCCCTGTTTCCACCAGCGGGCCCCGGCAAGCTCTCGCTCGTCGATCGTCAGGGCGTCGTCCCGCGAGCCGCACAGGACGTACCAGAGGCTCACGTCGACGTGGCGGTCCTCGGGCCGTCCCACGGTCCGGGTCACGGTGATGAAGGTGGGCGACCGCCTCGGGTCGACGAAGGGAGCGCTGACCCCCAGCTCTTCAACAGCCTCCCGCTGGGCCGCGTCGGCGGGGTCCTCGCCGGGCTCGACGTGGCCGCCGGCCGGCAGCCACAGTCCCGACTGCCGATGGTCGACGAGGAGGATCGAGCCGTCGGCCTCGTCCCTCAGCACGACGTAGGCCACGAGGTGCTTCGGGGGAGTCCGGGGCGGCACCCGACGGAAGACGTCGTCGGTCGAGCGGAGCCAGGCGAGGGCATCGTCGCGATGGTGCCGCTCGAGATCGTCGACGGGCTCGATGCCCAGCACGACGGACGCGATGTCCGCACTGGTCGTCACCGCCGGACGCCGAGCGGGCGGATCAGGCCTGCGGGTCCGCGACGACCGACTCGGGCTCGGTCGGGTGCAGCTCAGCGAGAGCGAGCTTGGCCTTGACGTCCTTGGCCGCGTAGTGCTCGGCGACGAAGGTCACGAAGGGGACCGTGCCGGCCAGGGCGATGACGAGGAGCCGCCACCACGGCCAGCGTGCGCGCCGCCCGAGGTCGACCGCCGTGATGATCAGGATCATGTAGAGCCAGCCGTGGGCCACGCCGAGGACCGACACGACGCTGTCGTTGTGCCCCCAGTACTCCAGCGGCATCCCGACACCCACGAGGACGATCAGCAGGACGCCGACCACGTAGGCCATCACCCGGTAGCGGAGCAGGGCGTTGCGCATGCTCGGAGCCTACGTCGGCTGGAAAGGCCGGAGCCTCAGACGTACGCCTCGAGATCGCGTTCCTCGAGCCGCCCGATGTCGCGCGCCACCCGGATGCTCATGCCCAGCGCGAAGGCCGCGAACACCCACCACTGGAGGGCGTAGGCGCCGTTGCGGAGGCGACCCTGCACCTCGGGCAGGTCCACCGCCACCGGGCTCAGCCCCTCGGTGGTCGACTCGGGTGCGTCGAGGTTGACGTACCCGTTGACCAGGGGCCCCGGCCAGGTCTGCGCGAGGGTGGGCAGCCGTACGGAGGCGATCTGCCCGGCCGGCAGGGGAGCGGTCGAGTCGGAGAGCTCCTCGGACGGGAGCAGCACCCCGGTGCGCGTGACGACGCCGGTCGGGGGAACGGCGGCGACGGGCGAGGTCTCCAGCCCGCGGACGACGGGCACCACGCTGTTGTCGGCCTGTCGCAGGCCGGTCAGCACCCGGTAGCCGCCGTCGCCGGGAACGAGGACCTGGAGCCTGGGGTCGTACGTCCCGGAGAACGTCACCCGTCGCCCGTAGCCGTCACCGACCGTCTCGGCCGCAGGGGCGAGCGTGGTCAGAGGCACCGCCGGGGCCGCCGCCTTGCGCGCCGCAGCCTCGCCGCCCTGACGCTGGTAGACGTCGAGCTGCCAGATCCCCAGGACGACCATCGCCGCGGCGAGGAACACCCCCAGGGCGACGACGCCGGTCTGCTTGAGCCAGGTGCGGGCCGGGGCCAGGGCCGGCCCTTCGACGGGGGCACTCATCGTCGCGGTCTGCTCACGGTTGTGCGACGGCCGCGGCCGGGCGCCCGCCACGAGCCGCGGCCAGGGCGACGAGGTCGGCGCAGGTCTTGCCGAGGCTCCAGCCCGCAGCCTCGCTGGCCAGCGGTACGGCGGAGGTCTCGGTCATGCCCGGGGAGACGTTCACCTCGAGGAACACGGGCTCGCCGTCACGGATGATCAGGTCGGTCCGGGACAGGTCACGCAGGCCGAGCACCTCGTGCACCCGGAGCGCGACGTCGGCGCAGCGTCGCGCCACGTCGGTGGGCAGCGGAGCGGGGCAGAGGAACCGGGTGGTCCCCGCGGTGTACCTGGAGGTGTAGTCGTACACCCCTGAGTCCGGCCGGATCTCCACGGCGGGCAGCGCGGTCGGGCCGTGCCCCCGGTCGACGACGGCGACCGTGACCTCGGTGCCCTCCACGAAGGACTCCACGACCGCCACGGGCCCGTACGCGTAGGCGCCGACCATCGCGGCGGGGAGCTCGGCGGCCGTCGCGACCTTCGTGCAGCCGAGGGCGGACCCGCCCCGGGACGGCTTGACCATCATGGGGAAGCCGATCTGGTCCCCCAGCGCCGCGACCAGGGCCTGCGCCCCGAGCTCGCGGAAGATCTCGTGGGGGAGCGCGACCTGGGTCGGCGTGGTCAGCCCTGCGTCGGCCACGACGGTCGTCGCGATCGACTTGTCGAAGGCCACCCGGCAGGCCGAGCCGACGCTCCCGACGAAGGGCACGCCGAGCAGGGCGAGCACCTCGCGCAGGGCGCCGTCCTCGCCCGCCTCGCCGTGCAGCACCGGGAACACGACGGCGCCGGCCAGCTCGGTGAGACGGGGCACCAGGGTGGAGTCGACGTCGCTCTCGAGCACCTCGAGGCCGCGGGACCGCAGCGCCTGGGCGACGCGGCGACCGGAACGCAGCGAGACCTCACGCTCGTGCGAGAGGCCCCCCGCCAGCACGACCACGAGGTCGGGCTGCGGCAGGTCGACCGGCTGGACGGGGACGCTGAAGTCAGCGGCGGGGTCGACGGCGGGCATGTCCCGGGTCACCGCTGGTCCGTGCCGGGAGCGAGGTGGCCCGGCAGCTCCGCCGCGTGCGGTGCGCCGAGGGGCGTGCCGAAGGTGGACATCAGCTCGCTCTCGTAGGCGAGCACCTCGCCGAGCCGACGGGTCCCCTCGAGGATCCGCTCCGGGGTGGGGAAGCAGTAGGACAGCCGCAGGTGACGGCTGCCGAAGCCGTCGGCGTAGAAGGCGGTCCCCGGCACGTACGCCACCCGGGCCGTCACCGCGCGGGGCAGCATCGCCTGCGCGTCGAGACCGGGTGGCAGCGTCACCCACACGTAGAAGCCGCCCGCCGGCACCGTCCAGGTGACCCCGGCCGGCATCTCTGCGGTCAGCCCGGCGAGCATCGCGTCGCGCCGCTCCCGGTACATCTCGGCGAACACCTTGATCTGGCCCTGCCAGTCGTGCTGGCGCAGGTAGGCGGTGATGGCGAACTGGCTGAAGGTCGGCGGGCACAGCGTCGCCGACTCCTGCGCGAGCACGAGCTTCTCCCGCACCGCGTGCGGGGCGAGGACCCAGCCGATGCGGAAGCCCGGCGCGAACGTCTTGGAGAACGTGCCGAGGTAGACCACCCGGTCGTCGCTGAGGGAGCGGATCGCGGGGATCGGGTCGGCGTCGAAGCCGAGCAGGCCGTAGGGGTTGTCCTCGATGACCAGCAGGTCGGTCTCCTCGGCCACCGCGAGGATCGCCCTGCGGCGCTCGAGGGACTGGGTGACGCCGGCGGGGTTGTGGAAGCTGGGGATGGTGTAGACGAACTTGACCGAGCGGCCGGCGGCGCGCAGGGCGAGGACGGCCTCGCGCAGCGCCTCGGGGACCAGGCCCTCCGAGTCCATGGCCACGTGGGCCACGTCGCACTGGAAGGACCGGAACACCCCGAGCGCCCCGACGTAGCTGGGCGCCTCGCAGAGCACGACGTCGCCCGGGTCGCAGAAGATGCGGGTCACCAGGTCGAGGGCCTGCTGGGACCCGACGGTGACGGTGACGTCGTCGGGGTGCGCGGAGATGCCCTCGAGGCTCATGACCTCGCAGATCGCCTCGCGGATCTCCTGCTCGCCCTGCCCGGACCCGTACTGCATCGCCTGCAGCCCGCGGCCGAGGACGAGGTCCTGGAGCGCCGAGCCGACCACGTCGAGCGGGAGGTCGGCGATGTTCGGCATGCCCCCGGCCAGCGAGACGACCTCGGGACGGTTGGCCACCGCGAAGAGCGCACGGATGGCGGAGGCCGTCATGCCGTGCGTACGGGCGGCGTAGCGGTCGACGTAGCTGTCCAGCCGCGTGTCCCGGCGCACGAGCGGCACGCGGTCCGGCTCTGGCGTGCTCTCCACCCCCCAAGGGTGCCTCATCGCTCCCACCGGTGCACACGCCGGCGCGTGCGGACGGTCGCGTGCCTGGGGACGACCCCCTGCCGCTGGCTACGATGGCGCTGTGGCGCCGTCCGCTCGTCCCGGGCTGCCGGCCCCGTCCCGCTGGGCCCTGGGCCTGGCGCTCGGGGCCGTCGCCGGTCTCGCGGTCGGCTTCGCGGTGGGCCTGGTCCGTCCTCGCAGCTGGCCGGACCCGGTGGCGTCAGCCTGAGGAACGGGGAGGAACGCACATGGGCCGTCGACTGCGTCCGATGACCGCCGCCGATCTCGACCTCCTGCCGGACCCGTGCGGGGAGTGCGCGTTCTGGGAGGCCAGCGTGGCCGACCTCGCCGCTCCCGCCGACCACCGCGACCGCGCGGCGCGGAAGGCCGAGTGGGCTCGCGAGGTCACCGCCCACTGGGGCTACTGCGGGGTGCTGGCCGTCCAGGACGACGAGGTCCTCGGCTTCCTGACCCTCGCCCCGGCCCGGCTGGTCCCCCGGCTGCCCGCCTTCTCGACCACGCCCGTCGGCGCCGACGTCGCCGTGCTGCTGTCCGCGCAGGTGACGGAGGCCTGGCGGGGCAGGGGCATCGGGCGTCAGCTGGTGAGCACCGCGGCGGGTCTGGTGGCCCGCCGCGACCTCCGCGCGCTCGAGGCCGTCGGTACGCGGCGCGAGGGCCCGTCCTGCATGATGCCGGTCGGGTGGCTGGAGACCGTGGGCTTCGGCGTCGTCCGGGAGCACCCGATCACGCCGCGGCTCCGGATGGACCTGCACGCCACCCAGCGGTGGCCCGGCCTCGGCGCGGCCTGGAGCCGGCTCACCGGCCTGGTCGCGTCGCCGGCCGCGCAGCCCGCCTCGTACGCGGGGCGCTCGGGCGAAGCCCCGGACCCGGTACAGCCGCGACCCAGGGTCCAGGCCGGCTGAGGGTCTACCAGGCGGGGGACGACCCCCGCGCCCTGGGCAAGGTTCGACTCGCTGACGCTCGCGGAACCCGCCGGGGGTCAGCGGCGGTCGATCAGAGGTACTCCTCCAGCGCGTTCAGCAGCGTGGACTTCGACTTGGCGCCCTTGAACGCCTTGACGACCTCGCCGTTGACGTAGACCTGGATCGTCGGCAGCCCGAGCACGTGGTTGTTGGCCGGCGTGACCGGGTTGGTGTTGGTGTCCATCTTGACGAAGGTCACCTTGTCGCCGTGCTGCGCGGCGAGCTCCTCGATGATGGGGCCGACCTGCTTGCACGGGCCGCACCAGTCGGCCCAGTAGTCGACCACGACCGGCTTGGCGGACTTGAGGACGACCGAGTCGAAGGTCTCGTCGGTGACGTCGGTGACTGCAGCCATGGTTGCTCCTGATCTCTGGGTCCGGACGTCCAGTGTGGCGGCCGGGACTGACAGCGCCGGGGACGTGAGTCCCCGTGCGCGGTTCTGGCTAGCTGCCTGCGCCCGCCATGAGGGCGGCCTCGGCCTGCGCGATCACCGGGTCGCCGACGTCGTCGAGGTCGGCGAGGTAGCGCTCGGCGTCCAGGGCGGCGGCGCACCCGCTGCCGGCGGCGGTGATCGCCTGGCGGTAGGTGTGGTCGACGAGGTCGCCGGCGGCGAAGACGCCGGGCAGGTTGGTGCGGCTGGAGCCCTGCTCCGTCAGCACGTAGCCCTCCTCGTCCAGGCGCACCTGGCCGTGCAGGAGCTCGGACCGCGGGTCGTGGCCGATCGCGATGAACAGGCCGCTGATCGCGAGCTCCCGGGTGCTGCCGTCGAGCGTGTCGGTCAGGGTGATGCCCTCGACGTGGTCGGCCCCGTGGATCTGGGTGACCGCCGAGTTCCAGGCGAAGGAGATCTTCGGGTCCTTCTCGGCCCGGCGGATCATGATCTTGCTGGCCCGCAGCTCGCCGCGACGGTGCACCAGGGTGACCGAGCGGGCGAAGCGCGTGAGGAACGTCGCCTCCTCGATCGCGGAGTCGCCCCCGCCGACCACGGCGATGTCCTTGTCGCGGAAGAAGAACCCGTCGCAGGTCGCGCACCACGAGACGCCGTGGCCGGACAGGCGGTCCTCGTCGGGGAGGCCGAGCGTGCGGTAGCCCGACCCCGTCGCCAGGATCACGGACCGCGCGGAGAACGTGTTGCCGTAGCCGTCGGTGACGGTCTTGACGCCGCCGGTCAGGTCCATCGACACGATGTCCTCGCTGACCAGCTCCGCGCCGAAGCGCTCCGCCTGGTTGCGCAGGTTGTCCATCAGGTCCGGGCCCTGGATGCCCTCGGGGAAGCCGGGGTAGTTCTCGACCTCGGTGGTGTTCATCAGCGCGCCGCCGGCGGTGATCGAGCCCTCGAAGACCAGCGGGTGGAGGTCCGCCCGCGCCGCGTAGACCGCGGCGGTGTAGCCCGACGGTCCGCTCCCGACGATGATCACGTCACGGACCTGGTCGATCTGCTCGCTCATACCTGCTCGTCCCTCGCTGTCCGGCTGACAGACACCCTAGGTGGGTGCTGGCTCGTGCTGCATCAGAACGCCTGGCCCGCTGCGCGCTATTCCCCGATCCGCTGCCAGGGGGTGGCGGTCGGGTCCCCCGAGGCGCAGCCCGTGACGACCTGGACCCCCACCCCGTCGGCGGTCCGGACGTAGACCAGGACGGCGGGCTGCGACCCGGTGGTGGAGGCCAGCCCCACGATGCGCCCGCTCGTGGCCCTGGCTGCGCACCACCAGGCCGCCGAGAAGCGGTGCGGGTCGACGTCGGTGCGTTCCCGCAGGTCCTGGGCCTGCGGCACGAGCTGGCCCGGCGAGGTGGAGATCGACACGGTCGGCGGCTCGTTGAGCCCGAGGGTCGCGCTGGCCACGTACGCGACGAAGCCGAGGATCAGCGCGGCGGCGGCGGCCGCCAGCACCGGCACCGCCCACCGTCGTCCGGGGGACACCCGGCGCAGGTCCTCGCCGAAGTGGCGGCCCAGGCTCGGGTTCAGCCGCCGCCGGGTCCCGTACGGGTGGCGCGGCACCGGCGGCGCGTCCGGGCCGGACCCGGGCACGGCGTGCAGCACCGGCGACACCTCGCGGGCCGACTGCTCTGCCGCCAGCACGCTGCCGAGCCGTCCGGCCACCCCCGGCGGCATGGTGGGCGCCGGAGCCGTGGCGAGGACCGTGCTGACCTCGGAGAACGCCGCCAGATCCTCGCGGCAGGCGGAGCAGCGGGCGAGGTGAGCGTCGACCGTCGCCGCGTCGTCGGGCTCGAGCAGCCCTTCGGCGGCGTCCGCGAGGGTGTCGCGGGACGGGTGGTCGGTCACGGCACGGTCCTCGGTCGATGGTCGTGGTGCTGGTCCTGCTGGCGAGCCGGACCGGGGTCGGGCCCCGCCACTGCCCCCACGGCCCGCTCAGTATGTCCGGCCGGGGGGTCCCGGAGGTGACCCAGCAGGGGGACGAGCCGGGCGCGGCCCCGGGCGCACCGGCTCTTGACCGTGCCGGGCGCGCACCCGAGGATCCCCGCCGCCTCCTCCACCGGGTAGCCCTGCATGTCCACGAGGACGAGCGCGGCCCGCTGGTCGGGGTTGAGGGTGGCCAGCGCCTCGGTGACCGCGTCCTGCCGCTCCTGCTCCTCGACCGGGTCGCGCGCGGGCTCGGCACCGAGGACGCCGGTGCGGTCGAGGTCGTCGGGCAGCGGGTCGGCGGCGCGCACCTTGGCGCGTCGGAGCCGGTCGAGGCAGGCGTTGACGACCACCCGGTGCAGCCAGGTCGTGACCGCCGAGTCCCCCCGGAACGTGGCCGCCCGGCGGAAGGCGGCGACGTACGCGTCCTGGAGGGCGTCGGCTGCGTCCTCCGGGTTGCCCGTCACCCGGAGCGCGACGGCCCAGAGGCGGTCCTGGTGGCGCTCGACGAGCGTGCTGAAGGCCGCGGCGTCACCGTCGACGTGGGAGCGCAGCAGGTCGGCGTCGCTCGGCAGCAGCAGGGAGACGGGGGGCGTGCGCGGGGAGGGGTCCTCCGTCGCCCCACCGCTCAAGACCGCACCTCTGCTTCGTAGATCCCGCCGCGGTAGCCGCTCCCCTCCTTCGGCAAGGAGGTGAGGTAGACCAGGACGAAGCGGGTGGTCACCGGCTGGTCGGGCGTGAGGGTCGCCGAGGAGCCGGCATCCGAACGACTGGCGACACTACGCCAGGACTTGTCGGACCCCATCGGGGCCGAGGTCGTCGTGGCCGGGCTGTCGGCCGGGACCCGCAGCTGCACGTCGGTGTCGTCCCCGCTGAGCCGCAGCTTCACCGAGCCCACCTGCTGCGCCGACCCGAGGTCGAGGACCAGACCGACGCCGCGCTTGATGCCGCCGAGCTTCGGGTTGCCCTTGTAGGTGACCGTCGTCCACCGGGTGCTGGTCTTGCCGTCGACCGCGAGGGGGACCTCGTCGCGGTTCTCCTCGCGGGTGTCGCCCTGGGGGTCGAAGTCTCGGGCCGAGACGACCTTCACGGCCTCACCGCTCGGGGGGGCCGGCGCGGCGGCGGAGGTCGGCGGCGCGCTGGAGGTGACCGGCGCGGGGTCGGCCCCGAGCCGTCGGCTCAGGACCTGCGCGGAGACCGCGCCGGCGACCACGAGCAGCAGGCAGAGGGCCACCAGGACCGCGATCCAGCGGCGGTGCTGGCGGGGCCGGGTGGTGTCCGTGAGGACGGTGGCGGCGGCGCGCGTCGTCACCGGGGCGCTGACGCTCACCGGCGCGGCGACGGACAGCGGCACCGCACGGGGCCGGCTCACCGGCGCGTCAGCCGCCGGTCGCAGCGGGGCGTGCTGAGGCGCGGCGCTGGGCCCGGCGGCGGGACGCAACGGCCGGATGGCCGTCATCTCCTCCGTGGGCTGGTCGAGCAGGGCGCTCACCGGAGGAGAACCGGTGTCCGGGTCGGCCGCAGCCGGCGCCCGGCCGGGACCGTGGCGCACGACGGGGATCGGCTGGTGCAGGCGGCGTTCGAGGTCGGACGACGCGTCGGCCGTGCCGAGCACCTTGGTCAGGGCCTGCACCAGGCCGTGCGCCGTGGTGATCGGTGCGCCGTGGTGGCGCGGCGGGTCGCCGAGCACCTGGTCGCAGACGAGGTCGAGGGCGGGGGAGACCCCGGCCCGGACCTGGCGCGGGCTCATCCAGCGACGACCGAGCCGCGGCGCGGCGGGGAGGCTGTAGGCCGGCCCGCCCGGCCACCGCGAGACGAGCGCCGCGTACAGCAGGCGGCCGAGGTCGGCGACGTCGACCAGCTCCCCGGTGTCGGCGCCCGGGACGTTGGTGCTGCGGTTGGGCCGCAGCACGGCGTCGATGAGCAGCCCGACGATCTTGACGTTGCCCGACGGCGTGATGATGACGTTCTCGGGGTTGATCCGGCGGTGGTAGAGGTCGAGGCCGTGCACGCCGGAGAGGGCGTCGGCGACCTCGCGCACGACCCAGGCCGCCTCCAGCCCGGACAGCGGGGCCTGGCTGAGCAGCACCTCCAGCGACTGGCCCGTGGCGTACTCGCAGACGATGTAGGAGCCGACGTCGGACTCCTCGCCCTGGACGGCGTCGAGGACGCGGAGGAACCGCGAGTCCGTCGCGACCGACGCACGCCGGGCCGCGGCGAGGAGCTCGCGCTCGTCGGGGTCGCCGGGGGCGAGCACGTGCACCAGCACCGAGCGCGAGAGCACCTCGTCGAACGCCCGCCAGGTCACCGAGGGACGGGAGTCGGCGATCAGCTCCTCGAGCCGGTAGCGCGAGGCGAGCATGGTCCCGGTCGGCAGGGCGGCGGCGGTCGGCACGGGGAGGAAGTCCCGGGCAACGTCCTGGGAGTCGTGCCCGGTCGGGTCGTCGGGGTCGTCGTCGTCGGGCCGGGCGGGGGCGATCGCCGTCTGCGTCATTCCATCGTCCTTGGACCTGCCGGCCGCTGCGCTCTCGTCACCCCGATCGGGAGTCGCGGCGGGGTTGGGTGATCCGTCGATGGTAGGAGAAGCGGGCCTGTCCGCGGGGCCCGAACCGCCGATCGGTACCGAACTCACGGTGCCCGCGACGCCGGCTCCGGCCAGGGTGACGGCGCCCCGCACCACGGTGTCGTCGGCGTCCTCGGGCGGAGCGACCTCCGGCGAGGCGGTCCCTGCTCCGGCGCGACGCCGGCGCAGCACGGCGGTGATCTGGCCGACCTCGGTGATCCGGAGCAGCCGGGAGAGGACCAGGAACGTCCCGACCGCCACGACGCCGGCGAGCACGAGGGCCAGGAACAGGGCCGGCCGCGAGCCGAGCCGGCTCGTCACCGCCCAGCAGACGCCCCAGGCGAGGGCCGCGGCGGGCAGCGCGGCCACCAGCAGGCGGACGCAGTGCTGCACCAGCTCGTGCGGGTCGAGGTCGGGCAGGGTCCGGCGCAGCCGGCGGAAGGACACGACCACCCCGACCCCGTAGGCGAGGGAGTACGCCAGGCCCAGCCCCGCGGCCACCCAGTCCGGGTCGTCGACCACCCTCACGATGACCACGGCGGCCACGACGTTCACCGCGGCGATGACGAGCTGGAGGAAGAACGTGCTGCGGGTGTCCTCGAGCGCGTAGAAGGCTCGCAGCAGGACGTACTGCACCGTGAAGGGGACGAGCCCGAGCGCCAGCGCCATCAGGGCCCACCCGACGAACGAGGCGTCCCGGCCGCCGCGGCCGAAGCCGAAGGCCAGCTGTGCCGCCGGCAGGCCCAGCGCGACGAGGCCGACGGCGACGGGCAGCAGGACCACGACGGCCAGCCGGATCGTGCGGGTGGTCTCGGTCGCCACGCCCCGGAGGTCGCCGGCCGCCGCCATCCGGGAGGCCGAGGGCAGCATGGCCGTGGCCAGCGAGAGCGTGACCAACGAGTGCGGCAGGATCCAGACCGCGTACGCGTTGCCGTACGCGGCCAGCCCGGCACCCCGCCCGTTCACGGTGGCCTGCGTGGCCAGCCGGTTGACCACGACGAGGGCCAGCTGGGTCACCGCGACGAAGCCGAGCGTCCAGCGGGCCAGGCGGAAGGTGTGGCCCAGCCCGGTCCCGCGCAGGTCGAGCCGCGGGGCGAACCGGTAGCCCGCCGAGCGCAGGAACGGCAGCAGCACGGCCGCTTGCACCGCGATGCCGAGGGTGGCACCGAGCCCGAGCACGACCTCCTGGGGGCCGGTGAAGGCCTCGCCCGTCCTGGTCTGGCCGAAGACGACGGAGAAGAGGCCGAGCACGCCGACCGAGACGACGTTGTTCGCGATCGGGGCCCACATCATCGGCCCGAAGCGGTCGCGCGCGTTGAGCACCTGACCCGCCAGCACGTGCACGCCGTAGAAGAAGACCTGCGGCATGCACCAGTAGGCGAGGGCGGTCATGGAGGCGTACTGCGCCTCCACGCCGGGTGCCTTCCAGCCGGACCCCGAGTAGAGGCGCACCACCAGCGGCACGGCGAGGGTCAGCAGCACGGTGACGAGCGCCAGCCCGACGAGGCCGACCGTCATCACCCGGTTCGTGTACGCCTCGCCGCCGTCCGCGTCGCGGCGCACCGCCCGGACCAGCTGGGGCACGAGCACGCTGTTGAGCACCCCGCCCGCCAGCAGGATGTACATGCTGTTGGGCAGCGTGTTGGCGATGGCGAACATGTCGATCTGCCGCGTCGCGTTGCCGAAGAGGGCTCCCAGCACCACGAGCCGGACGAAGCCGAGCACGCGCGAGAGCGCCGTGCCGGCCGCCATCACGGCACCCGCCGAGAGCAGCCGTCGGGTGGCCGAGGCGTCGTCCGTACGGCTGGCCGGCGGTGCCGGCTCCTGCTCCCTCGTGCTGTGCGCCGCCATCAGCTGCCGACCGGGGCGTCGTCGTGCTCGGGGCCGAGCTCGGAGGCGGGCACGGACCCCAGGGCCCCCGGGTCGTCGGTCGGGGCGGCCTCGATCCGGGCCCGCTCGCGGCTGACCTGGCGGATCCGCCAGGTCGTCGAGGCGATCAGCACGACCCCGGCGACGACGGCGACGGCCCAGCCCGTCGTGCCGTTCTGGGTGACCCGGACCTCGATCGGCACGGGCCGGCCGACCTTGCGCCCCGACGTGGTGTAGAGCTGCGCGACGACCGGGACGGTCCCGTTGGCGCGGGCCGTCACCGCGGCGTTCCCCGTGAAGCCCGTGCCCGGGGCGAGGACGCCGTCGGGCTGCGGGGTGATCGGGTCGATCTCGAGGCGTTGTCTGTTGTCCGAGACGAACTCGAGGCGGACGCGGATGGTGGCCGGGTCGTTCGTGCCACCGTCGCCCTGCGGCGCGAGGTCGTTGCGGATCGTGATGGGGAACTTGACGCCCTGCTGCGCGATGGTCGAGACCTCGCGGAGGCTGCTGATGCGCACGTCGTCGTTCAGCCGGGTGTCGAGGCTGGCCTGCTGCGGCCGCAGGTAGGCCGCGCTCGCGGCCCGCTGCCCCCGCCAGCTCGCGCTCGCCGCGCGCGCGCTCGCCGCGTCGGCGCTCGCCTCGGCGGCGTCGCCGTCCGCGAGCAGGTCCTGCCAGGTGCGTTCCGAGGTGACGAGCCGGTCGACCGCCGCGAGCTGGGCGGGCGTGAGCTCGTCGGCCGCCGCCGACCCGGGGTAGCGCAGCTCGCCGTCCCAGCGCGCCGGGGCGCGGTCGAGCACCGAGCTCAGCGGGGTCGACTCCGACCACGGCGGGTCGCTCACGGCCGTCGAGGTGGCCTGGGCCTTGGTCCGGACGAGGTGCACCTGCGCCGCCGCGGTCCCCTTCGCGCTGGTGGTCTCGATCCACGAGGTGGCCAGGGAGCGCTGCTGGATGTGGACGGCGTCGTCGCTGGGGTCGGGACCGGGCCCTCCACCCAGCCCGCCCGCCGTGTAGGTGAGGACCGGCGTCCCGCTGCTGCTCCTGAGCAGCGGACCCGCGCCGCGTGTCGCGCTGTCGGACAGCACCACGGCTCGCGGCTCGAGCGCCGCGGCGGCCTGCAGCGTCTCGGCGTCCGCCGCCCCGTCGGCGGGCAGCACCAGCAGGGGGAGGTCCTCGGTCGCCTCGACCCGGCGGCCGGCGGCCGCGGCGGCCTGGAGCACGTCGGTCCGGTGGGCGTGGGCCAGCGCGGCGACGTCTGGGGAGCCGAACAGGAGCCGGTAGCCGTCGTGGCCGGCACGCAGCTGGCCGAGGTCGGCGAGCCAGCGGGCCGCGTCCGCCTGACCCTGGCCGGGAGTCGTGCCGCCGCTCGCGGTGCGGACCTGGTAGCCGCCCCGCATGGTCTCGAGGTCGCTGACCAGCCCGGGGTCGACGGCGTAGCTGGCGTCGGCGTGGGCGGCCGCGTCCAGCAGCACCCGCAGCCGACCTCCGGCCGCGACGTCGCGGGCGAGGTGGTCGTCGGCCAGCAGTCCCGGGCCCAGCCAGGAGGGCCGGGAGTCGAGCACCACGAGCGTCGCGCTCGAGAGCGTCCGCCCGGGCTCGTCGGAGAGGACGGGGACGAAGATGCGTGACCGGGCGATCGCCACGGGGACGCCGTCGGAGAGGACGTGGACGCCGACGAGGTAGACCCCGTCGGTGGGCGCGAGCGCGAGGTCGGAGACCTTCGCCGCGACGGTGAAGGTCGCCGACCTCCCCGGTGCGAGGTCCGGCTGGTCGGCGGTGTAGAGGTCCTGGAACTGGCCGGGCTCGTTGCAGAGCCGGCTGCCGATCGGCGAGTTCGAGGCCGAGTCCAGGGCCGAGGCGAGCCCGTCGGCGTCGGTGATCGGTGCCTGGTCGCGCCAGAAGCACGCCTGCGGGCGGACGATCGGGTCCTTGCTGGTGCTGGTGACCCGGCCCGTCAGCGTGATGGTGCCGTCCCGCGACGGCAGCGCCGGGCTGACCGAGGTGAGCGTGATGGTCGCGAGCGCCTCGGGCTCGTCGGCGACCGCGGGTTGCGCGGTCCCGAGCAGCCCGAGCAGGGTGGCCACGCCGGTGGCGAGGCTGAGGGCCAGCAGCAGGACCCCGCCGCTGCGCACGCGACCACTGGGCTCTCCGAGCCCACGGCGCACGCGGACCCGCGTGCACCTCCTGCTCACCGGGGCATCCTAGGCGGCGAACCTGTCCGGACGGCCGCTCTCGGTGCGGTTCGCCGGCCGCCTCCGGCTGCTCGAGCGTCCCGCCGGCGACCGGCACGCCGGTAGAGTCGACCCTCGTGCCCACCACCCGTCCCGCGTCTGCTCGGTCCTCCGACGACGCCCTCGTCGCGCTCGACGGGGCGCAGCAGGACGCCCTGGGCGAGCTGCTGCGGCTGACCCCGGTCGTCGACCGGCTCGGTGAGCTGTTCGCCGCCGCCGGGCACGAGCTCTACCTCGTCGGTGGCAGCGTGCGCGACGCGCTGCTGGGCCGGCTGGGGAACGACCTGGACTTCACCACCTCGGCCCGTCCCGACGACATCGAGGCGCTGCTGCGCCGCTTCTCCGGTGCGGTCTGGACGATCGGCAAGGAGTTCGGCACGGTCGGCTGCCGCGTGGTCGATCAGGCGAGCGGGACCGACTGGGTCGTCGAGGTCACCACCTTCCGCTCCGACGCGTACGCGGCCGACAGCCGCAAGCCGACGGTCGTGTTCGGCGACACGGTCGAGGGCGACCTGAGGCGTCGCGACTTCACGGTGAACGCGATGGCGGTGGAGCTGCCGTCGCGCCGGTTCGTCGACCCGTACGGCGGGCTGCGCCACCTGGCTCGGAAGATCCTCATGACGCCGGCCGAGCCGGAGACCTCCTTCGGCGACGACCCGCTGCGGATGATGCGGGCGGCCCGGTTCGCGGCCCAGCTGGGCATGGTCCCGGCGCCCGACGTGGTGCTGGCCATGGAGGCGATGGCGGAGCGGATCACGATCGTGTCCGCGGAGCGGGTCCGCGACGAGCTGAGCAAGCTGCTGCTCGCCGACGACCCCCGTCCCGGCCTGGACCTGCTGGTCGGCACCGGCCTGGCCGCGTACGTCCTGCCCGAGCTGCCCGCGCTGCAGCTGGAGCGCGACGAGCACCACCGGCACAAGGACGTCTTCGAGCACAGCCTGACCGTGCTCGACCAGGCCATCGAGCTGGAGTCGCGGCTGCCCGACCGGCCCGACCTCGTCAACCGGCTGGCGGCGCTCCTGCACGACATCGGCAAGCCGGGCACCCGGCGCTACGAGGCCGGTGGCAAGGTGTCGTTCCACCACCACGACGTCGTCGGGGCCAAGCTCGCCCGCAAGCGGCTCACCGCGCTGCGCTACCCGACGGAGGTGGTCAAGGCGGTGTCCGAGCTGATCACCCTGCACCTGCGGTTCCACGGCTACGGCGCGGGCGAGGAGGCGAGCAGCGGCTGGACCGACTCCGCGGTCCGCCGCTACGTCCGCGACGCCGGCGACCAGCTCGAGCGTCTGCACGTGCTCACGAGGGCGGACTGCACGACGCGGAACCGGGCGCGGGCCGCGCGCCTGCGCACGGCGTACGACGACCTCGAGGCCCGGATCGCGGTGCTCGCCGAGGAGGAGGAGCTGCAGTCGATGCGGCCCGACCTCGACGGGAACGACATCATGCAGACGCTGGGGATCGGCCCCGGCCGGGTCGTCGGCCAGGCGTACGCCTACCTGCTCGAGCGCCGCATCGACGAGGGGCCGCTCGGCCCGGAGCGGGCCCGCGAGGAGCTGCTCGCCTGGTGGGAGCGCCAGGAGCACTGAGTGCTCCGCCGGGTCTGGTCGGCCCGGTGCTGCTGGTTTGGCACGTCAACGTGCCAGACCGGCACCGACAGCACGATCCTTCGTGCGGTGGGTGCGAGCTTCGTACGGTCAGTGAGCCCGGACGCGGGTCAGTCGGCGAGGCGTACGTCGGCCCGGAGCGACTCGGTGCCGCGGTCGAGCTCGAGACGGCGGCTGAGCGCCGCGAAGACGACGCCGGTCACGAGGTAGCAGATCGCGAGCACCACGAGGACCGCGACCGAACGGCCGTCGGCCGGCAGCACCAGCGCGCTGATCGTCGCCGCGAGCACCAGCGCCACGTTGAAGACCATGTCGTAGAGCACGAACGCCCGCCCCTTGACGTCGTCGTCGACGTGGGCCTGGACGAGGGTGTCGACGCAGATCTTGATCACCTGCGCGGTCAGGCCGAGCAGGAACGCGGCCACGAGCAGCGGGACGCGGGCGTAGATCGCTCCGGGCACGAGCTGGAAGACCGCGGAACCCAGCAGGCAGCCGATCACCACCCGGCGGATGCCGAACCGGGCCGAGAGCGGCGGTGCGAGGGCGGCCGCGACGACGAAGCCGACGGCCGTGGCCGCCACCAGGATCCCGAGGTCGGCGATGGCCGGCTCGACGTCGTCGACGGTGTGGAAGTAGTTGCGGTAGACGAGGATCGTCGCGACCGTCACGACGCCGTACACGATCCGGTGGGCCGCGATGACGAGCAGCCCCAGGCCGGCCGCGCGACGCTCCCGCAGGTGCCGGAGCGCCTCCACCAGGCCGTGCAGCACCTCACCGGCCCGTACCGCTCGGGTCTCCGCGTCCGGACCGAGAGCCCGACGCCCGAGGCGCCGCGCGAGCAGGGCCGCGACCACGAAGGCGACGGCGACGATCACGAAGAGGACGGCGTTCGCCAGGTAGTCCGGCATCGACCGACCGAGCAGCAGCCGGAGCGCGGTGCCGACCCCCGCGCCCACCAGCACACCGGCCGGACCGACGGTCGGCACGACGGCGTTGGCCACGAGGTACTCGTCCGCGTCGATGGTGTGCGGGAGCGAGGCGGAGAGCGCGGCGAGGAGGTAGCGCGTGAGGCTGATGCTGAGCAGGACGATCCCGTACACGGCGACCTCGGCGGGTCCGCTGCGCTGCCCGGTGGCGACCACGGCCGCCAGGCCGAGCGCGAGGACCGCCTCCCCGAGCGCCCCGACCAGCAGGATCTGGCGGCGCGAGAAGCGGTCGATGGTGACGCTCACGAACGGGCCGAGCACGGAGAACGGCAGCAGGGTCACCGCGAGCACGGCCGCGATGGAGGCCGCGTCGGGCTGGCGCTCGGGCGAGAACAGCACGAAGGAGGCCAGCGCGACCTGAAGGAGCCCGTCCGCACCCTGGATCGCCACCCGGACGACGAGCAGGCGCCGGAACAGGGTGTGCCGCCACAGCCGGCGCAGCCCGGCGACGAACGTCACGCTCTCGGTCCTCGGCGCCACCTCAGCCCTGCGGGTACTTGTCGAGGTAGGCACCCATGTCGTCGTCGCGCAGCGCCTTGCCGAGCTCGGCCATCTTCGCCTGGTCGACGACGTCGATGCTCTGACCGTCCGCCGTGCCGAAGCCGGCGAGCGGGGCCTGCAGCAGCTCGATGTCGCTGGCGTCGAGCCGCAGCGAGAGCGCGGTCGACCGGATCTCGGAGTCGCTGAGGCTGTTGTCCACCGTCAGGTGCTTGCTGAGGTTGCCCACGAACGAGGAGAACTTCACCGGGTCGGAGATGACGCCCGCGCTGAGCCCCTTGGCGACGACGGCCTTGATGACGTTCCGCTGGTTCTCGGCCCGGTCGAGGTCGCCACCGGGCAGGGCGTGCCGCTCCCGGACGAACCAGAGGGCCTTCTTGCCCTCGATCTTGATCTGGCCCTTGGGGTAGTCGTAGCCGTGCGACGAGAAGGCCGTCTTGTTCTGGACCGTCACGCCGCCGAGGTCGGTGGTGAGGTCGATGAAGCCCTCGAAGTTCACCAGGACGACGTGGTCCATGTGGGCGCCGGTCAGCTCCTGCAGCGTCTTCACGGTCAGGGTGGGACCGCCCAGCTCGAACGCGGCGTTGATCTTGTTCCGGCCGTAGCCGGGGATGTTCACGTACATGTCGCGGGGGAAGGACGTGATGTACGCCTTCGTCCGCTTCTTGTTGAGGTGCACGACCATGATCGTGTCGCTGCGGCCGTCCGCGGGGTCGGCGTCGTCGCGGCTGTCCGATCCCAGCAGCACGTAGTTCAGGACCCCGGTCTCGCGCGGCTGCGCGGCCGCCGACGACGTCGGGGTGGACGGAGCGCCCGGCGTGGGCGTGTCGACGGGCAGCTCGATGCCGCGGGTGATGTTGCTCGTCATCTGGCGGTTGATCGTCCAGGCGTAGGCACCGGCCCCGACCAGCGCCACCACGAGGACCGCCGCGACGGCGATCAGGACGCGCCGGAGCACTCTGCGCCGGGGGCGTGCGGGGGTCGGTCCCTCGGAGGGGACGGGACCAGCCGGCCCGTCGTCGCCGGTCTGGCTCACTGCTCGTCCTTGTCCTCTGGTTCCGCTTCGCTCCGCCGCGGGTCGCGCTCGAACCTGCCTTCCTCGCTCCTGCAGTCGACGGAGAAGCGTCGTCGACTGCCCTCGCTCGTGCAGGCAGAGGCGCGCGGTCCGGCGGTGGTCGCGTGCGAACGGACAACGAGCGGAAGGGTGGATCTGTTCCGGACTAGGGTCGCAGCATGTCGCGCGCCGAGGAAGCCGCCCGTCGTGCCGAGCTCGCTGCCGCCCGCGACCAGGAGGAGTCGCGTCAGGCGCAGGTCCTGATCGACGCCTTCGTCGCGGAGGCGCACGCCCGTGGCGTCGCCCCGGAACCTCTGCGGGCCACGCTGTTCGACGGCCACGGCGTCCGGACCGACAAGGTCGGGTGGTACCTGCGCCGCAACAGGAGCGTCGCGATCGGCGACGACGGCGCGTACTACGTCCTCACCGTGCCCGGCGGTCTGCGCGAGCGCCTCAGCGGTGTGCGGCTCCAACCCACGCCGCCGCCCCTCGAGGTCGGCCGCGGCGGCCGTGACGGCGAGACCGGCGACCTGGCCGAGTTCCTCCGGAAACGCCTTGCTTGATGGGCTCCGCCTCGCTCCGCCGCGGATCTCGCTGGTCGGTCTGCCTTCTTCCGCGAGGGCGACGGAAGAACGCTGTCGCTCTCGCTCCGGTCGTCCAGGCAGAGGCGCGAGATCCGGCTGTGGTCGAGTGACAGGCTTCCGTCGTTCTCACGGGCTTGGCTTCAGATGTCTTCGGTCGTCGTCGCCGACTTCTTGACCTTCACGTACTTCATGTAGGCGTCGATGACCTCGTCGGGTCGACCGCGCATCATCAGCCGGCCCTTGTCGAGCCAGATGCAGTCGTTGCACATCTCCGAGATGCTCCCCAGCCCGTGGCTGATGAGGAACATGGCCCGGGCGCTGTCCCGGAGCTCGGCCATCTTGGCGCTCGCCTTCTCCCGGAAGTGCGCGTCGCCGGTGGAGAGTGCCTCGTCGATCATCAGGATGTCGGGCCTCATGTGCACCGCGACGGAGAAGCCGACCCGGGCGGCCATGCCGGAGCTGTAGGTGTTCATCGGCATCTCGATGAAGTCACCGAGCTCGGTCCACTCGGCGATGTCGTCGACGCGCTCCTCGACCTCCCGGCGCGAGAGGCCTGACGCGAGACCACCGAGGACGATGTTCTCGCGGCCGGACAGCGACTTGTTGAACCCGACGCCGAGGGCCAGGAGGGTGCTCGCCTTGCCCCAGACCTCGACGTTGCCGGTGGTCGGCGGCAGGATGCCCGCCATCGCCCGCATGAGGGTGGACTTGCCGGCGCCGTTCGAGCCGATGATGCCCATGGCGGTGCCCACCCGGACGTCGAAGCTGACGTGCTTGAGCGCCTCGACCACGTGCACGGCCCGCTCGCCACGGCCGAAGCGGACGATCGTCTGCTTCAACGTCGGCTTGCGCTCGAAGGTCGTGCGGTAGGTGATGGAGAGATCCTCGACCCGGACGGCGTACGGCGATCGCTCGCTCTCGTCGTCGGTGACGGGATCAGGTGAGACGGACAGCAAAATCACGCTCCCGCGAGATGAAGAACAGGAAACCGATGACGGCGACGGCTACCGCCCAGAGTCCGGAGCTGAGGAAGAGGCCGACGTCGGGCACCTTCTCCTCCTGGATGGCCTCCGCGTAGCCCCCGAGCATCGCGTACATGGGGTTGAGCTGGATGATCGTCACGACGGTCTTGGAGAAGTGCGCGACGTTCTCGGGCAGCCAGAGCACCGGGGAGAGGTACATCCAGATCCGCACGAAGTACGGCAGGAAGCTCGAGGTGTCGCGGAAGTAGACCTGCACCGTCGCGAAGAACGCCGCCAGCCCCGCGCTGAAGAGCAGCATGCAGCCGAAGAAGTACAGCGACAGGAACATCGAGGGCGACCAGACCCTGGTCAGGAAGATCAGGTGGAAGACCAGGTAGACCGGGATGGTCGGCAGGAAGTGGAACACCGCCGTGCGCACCGCCGAGAGCGGGATGAGCAGCCGCGGGAAGGCCGTGTTGATGAGCAGCTTGCCGGCCGACACCACCGACTTCGTCCCGCTGGTCATCGAGTGCGACACCATCTGGAACGCGAAGAGCCCCAGGGTCAGGTGGACGAACACCTTGGGGTCGTGGTGGCCCCGCAGGATCGTGACCAGGAGGTAGTAGACCGCCGCGAGGAGCAGCGGGTTCAGCACGAGCCAGGCCTGGCCGAAGAGGGTCTTCGAGTTCGCCCCCCGGATCTCGGCGCGGCTCATCTCCGTGGCGAAGCCGCGGCGGTGCCACAGCTCGCGGAAGTAGGGGAGCAGGGGGGGCAGTCCCGCCCGGTGCGGGCCGTAACGGTGGTAGACCGGCTCGAACTCCGTCTCGCGTTCCCGCGTGGGGGCCGTCATCGGCTGCAGCCTCCTCGGCGTGGTCGCTGGTCGTCTCCGGTCGCGGCCCGCGCGCGAGTGCCGGCGCACCGCCCGAAGGCGAGGATCAGTCTGCCACGGCGGGAGCAGGTGCCGTGCCCGCGCGCGCCGACCCCGCGGCGCCACGACGCCCCCCGACGGGCCGCCGAGGCCGGACGATGACCAGCACGAGCAGCACGGCGGCCACCCCGAAACCGATGCTGAGCAGCGGGCCCGAGTCCTGGCCCTCGCCGCGCAGCCGGGCGGTCGCGGGATCGGCGGGGTCGTAGAGCACGGTCACCCGGTCGCCCACCTGCTGCCGCTGACGGTAGCGCCCGTGCGCCGCGACGTAGAGGTAGGTCCGACCGCCGACCTCGTAGCTCACCTTGGGCGCGAGGCTCGGTGTGCGGGCGTCGGGCGGGGTGTCCCGGGTCGAGCCGAGCGGCGCCCTGGCCACCAGGGCGACGACCGTCCCCTCCGTCCGGCTGGCGGTGCGGACGAAGTCCATGTTCTGCGCGGAGAGGAGCGCGAAGACCACGGACATGGCGACCAGGTAGACGGCTGCGAGCACACCGACGATGCGTGGGAAACGGCGCCGGCTCACCCGCGCAGCGTAGTGCGGTGGCCCCGGGATCCCGTGCCGGTCGGCCCGGTCGGAGTGCGTGCACGCACGCCACGAGGAAGGGCGCCGAGGGGACGGACGACACCGCCTGTGCGGCGGACAACACCTCCGACAACACCGCCGGACGACCCTGACCCCGACGAGAGAAGCAGCGGGGGACGAGGACGGGGACGGATGAGGGGTCGGGCGGGCGTGCTGTGCCGGATGGACGCGGAGTGGGCTGCGCTGCAGGAGGACGAGGGGGCGGCGCGGGCCTGTCGGCGTTGGGCTGCGGGGCCACCCGCCCTGCGCGGCTGCACCTCGCTCGACGAGGTGCTGGCCCGCGTGCCTGCGGCCCCGGACGTGGTGCTCGGCCACCTGATCGCCGAGACGGCCACGGGGGACCTGGTCGCCGGCCGGGTCGTCCTGCGGGCCATGCTGCCCAAGGTGGTGCGGATGGCGTCGGTCGACCCGGCCGCGGAGGTGGACGACTACGTCACGGCGATGTGGTGCGAGATCGCGGCCTACCCCCTGGACCGCCGACCGGCCTCCGTCGCCGCGAACCTCGCCCTCGACACGCTCAAGGCGGTACGCCGGGAGCGGCACCCGGCGGTCGACGTCGTCACACCGCCCCACCTCGTGGTGCTGGCCGCGGAGCGCCGGCCCGGGCAGGTCGTCGGGCCGCCCCTGGCGTCCCGGGAGCCGAGCGTGGCCCGCGTCCTCGCCCAGGCCCGGCGGCACCGGTTCGTCGACGCGGCGACCGCCGACCTGCTGCAGAGCGTCTACGCCGACGGGCTGTCGAGCGCGTCAGCGGCACGTCGGCACGGTCTCAGCGCCACCGCGGTACGGCTGCGCTGCTCACGGGCGGTCAAGGTGCTCGCCGGCCACGCCGCGCTGCTGAGCGCCGGGTGACCCGCTCAGCGGACGCCGCGGGGCCGGAGCTGGATGCTCACGCGCGGACCGACCGACGCCGAGGTCTTGGGCACGGCGTGCTCCCACGTGCGCTGGCAGGAGCCACCCATGACGACGAGGTCGCCGTGGTGCAGCGTGTGCCGGATGGTCCCCGCGCCGCTCACGGACCGGGCCTGCACCGCGGGCACGGCCGCGGCGCGCGGCGCGGACAGGTCCGCGCCGGCGATGGCCCGGGCGACCGCTCCGCCGCCCCGGGGCCGGAGCAGGAACTCCCGGGGCGAGCCCAGGGAGACGATGGCCACGACGGTGTCGCTCGTCCGCCCGCGACCGATGGTGTCGCCGTGCCAGGCGACGGAGTCGGCGCCGTCGCGGTAGAGGCAGAGCCCGGCGCTGACCAGCGGCTCCCCCAGCTCGGGCTCGTAGCGGGCGTTGAGCGCGTCGCGGACGGCCTCGAGGGCCGGGTGGGGCAGCGGCTCGCCCTCCGCGTAGTGGCACAGCAGCCGGGGGACGTCGACGACGCGGTCGTACATCGCCCGACGCTCGGCGTGCCAGGGGACGTCCTCGAGCAGGCGTTCGAGCAGGTCCCCACCGGGCAGCCAGCCGGGGAGCAGGTCGACCCACGCGCCACGGGCGAGCTGGTGGCGGACGACTCCGGTCAACGGGCCCACCAGAACGTCCTGCTCGCCGTCCGACGGGCCTGTGTCGCCGTGCGGGACGTCGTCGAACAGGCTCGGGTCGAACAGCGAGGCCTGGACGCTCATCGGACGAGGCTAGCACTGATTAGCGCAGGCGTTCGATTAGCCTCCGCCACCACTCCCGTTGTTGCCGTTGCCGTTCCCGCCCCCGTTGCCGTTCCCGCCGCCGTTGCCGTTCCCGCCGCCGTTGCCGTCTCCCTCGTCGGTGCTGCTGGCCGTGGGCTCGGGGCTGGGCGAGCTCTCCGTCGGGCTCGGCGCCTGCGACGACGAGGGCGGCGTGCTCGGAGCGGAGGCGGGCTCGGCGATCACGAGCTTCACCCGGGTCCCGCGCGACACCTCGCTGCCGGCGTCGGGGCTCTGCGAGACCACGGTGCCCGCGGTCTGGCTGCTGACCTGCGTCGAGATCGAGACCTTGGTGAAACCCGCGTCGCCCAGCGCCTTCTCGGCCGCCGCCTGGGGGAAGTCGCCGACGTCGGGGACCTTGGACTTGCCGGTCGCGTAGGTGACGGTGACCTGGTCGGAGAGCGGGGTGGTCGAGCCCGGTCCGGGCGAGACGCTCAGCACCTCCCCCTCCTTCGCGCTCGTGTCCTCCGTGGTGGCCGGCTCGGTCTCGACGTTGGTGAAGCCCGCGTCGCGCAGCGTCTTCTGCACGTCGTCGACGTCCTCGCCCACGAGGTCGCCGGGGATCTCCGCCGACTCCGGTCCGTCGTTGACGGTCACCGTGACCGTGCCGCCGGAAGGCGCCGGGGTGTTGCCGGCGGGGTCCTGGGCGACGACGGTGCCCTTGGTGGACTCGTCGCCGTTCGCGTGCTCGACCCGGAGCCGGAACCCCGCCCCCTCCACGCGGCTGCGCGCCTGCGACTCGGTGTAGGTGAGGACGTCGGGGACGGCGACGTCGCGGACCGCCGGGTTGTTGAGCCGGTAGACCGCGAAGGCCGCTCCGGCCACCAGGGCCAGCACGACGAGGCTCACCAGCACGATCAGGCCCGTACGCCGCTTGGGCTCGTCCTCGTCCTGCGTCGTCTGCTCCACGACCACGGGCGGCGGGAGCGGGACGACCCGGGTCGGGGTGTCCGCGGCCAGCACGGCCGGCGCTGCCACGGCCGCGACCCGGGGGACCACGGCGGTCGCCTGCTGCCCCGCCAGGACGCGGGTGATGTCGGCCTTCATCTCGCGCGCCGACTGGTAGCGGTCGGCCGCGTCCTTGGCCAGGGACTTGAGCACGATCGCCTCGATGTCCGGACTGATCTCGGGGTCGATCTGGCTCGGCGGGACGGGTGCCTCGCGGACGTGCTGGTAGGCCACGCTCACCGGGGAGTCGCCGGTGAAGGGCGGGCGCCCGGTGAGGAGCTCGTAGAGCAGGCAGCCGGTCGAGTAGAGGTCGCTGCGGGCGTCGACGGTCTCGCCGCGCGCCTGCTCCGGCGAGAGGTACTGCGCGGTCCCGATGACCGCCGCGGTCTGCGTCATGGTGGCGCTGGTGTCCGCGATCGCCCGGGCGATGCCGAAGTCCATGACCTTGACCGTGCCGTTCGTCGTCAGCATGACGTTCGCCGGCTTGATGTCGCGGTGGATGATGCCCGCCCGGTGGCTGTAGCCGAGGGCGTCGAGCACGCCGGCGGTCAGCTCCAGGGCCCGCTCGGGCAGGATCTTGCGCCCGTCGCGGAGCACGTCGCGCAGGGTCGGACCCTCCACGAGCTCCATGACGATGTAGGGGATGGACACCCCGGTCCTCGGGTCCGGCTCCTCGCCGGTGTCGTAGACGGCCACGATCGTCGGGTGGTTGAGCCCGGCCGCGCTCTGGGCCTCACGGCGGAACCGGGCCTGGAACGTGGGGTCGGTGGCGAGGTCGGGCCGCAGCTGCTTGACCGCGACGGCCCGCCCCAGGCGCAGGTCGACGGCACGACGGACCTCCGCCATGCCGCCGCGTCCGAGCGGGTCACCCAGCTCGTAGCGGCCTCCGACCGTCTCCGTCATCTCCTCGTTCCCTTCTGCGCCCGGCATGCCCGACGCCTCCTCATCGTGACAGCCCCGCCTGCATGACGGAGCGTGCGATGGGAGCCGCGAGGCGCCCGCCGGCGATGTCGTTGCGCGGGATGTCGGCGTCCTCCACGATCACCGCGACGGCCACCTGGGGGTCGTCCAGCGGCGCGAACGAGGTGAACCAGGCGAAGGGCTTGCGCTTCGGGTCCGACTGCGCGGTCCCGGTCTTGCCGCCCACCTCGACGCCGGAGATGCGGGCGTTCGTGCCGGTGCCCTGGCTCACGACGAGGCCCATCATCTGCTGCAGGGCCTCGGCGTTGCCCGGCGTCATGGGCGTGGAGAGCACCCGTGGCTTGTGCGTCTGGAGCGGGGTGAGGTCGGGCGCCTGGACGGAGCTGACGACGTAGGGGTCCATCAGCACGCCGTCGTTCGCGATCGCCGCCGAGACCATGGCCATCTGCAGCGGGCTGGCGGCGACGTCGAACTGCCCGATCGAGCTCAGCGCGAGCTGGGCGTCGTTCAACGTGTCCGGGAACTGGCTGGCGACCCCGCCGAGGTCGGTGAGGTGCCGCGCGTCGAACCCGAACAGCTGGGCCTGCTTGCGCAGCTTGTCCTCGCCGACCCCGAGACCGAGGTTGGCGAACGCGGTGTTGCACGACACCTGGAGGGCCTGGCTCATGGTGATGGTCGTGCCGCCGCAGCTGCCCTCGTTGGGCAGGTAGGTGCTGGTGCCGGGCAGCTTCAGCCGGGACGGCGCCTTCACCTTCGAGTCCGGCGTCTTGCCGTCGGCCAGCGCCGCTGCGGCGGTGACCAGCTTGAACGTCGAGCCGGGCGGATAGATCTCGCGCGCCGCGCGGTTGCTGAGCGGCCGGTCGCTCTCGGCCGCGAGCGAGTCGTAGGCCCTGTCGGCCTTCTCGACGTCGTGGCTGGCCAGGTCGTTCGCGTCGTAGCCGGGGCTGGTGACCAGGGCGAGGACGGCACCGGTCTTGGGGTCGAGCGCGACGACGGCGCCCTTCTGATCGCCCAGCGCGGCCGAGGCCGCCTCCTGCATCTTCGGCACGATCGTCGTCTGGATGCTCGCGCCCTCGGGCGTGCGGTTGGTGGCGAGGTCGATCATCCGGCGCACGAGCAGCGAGTCGGCGGTGCCGGCGAGCTGGGAGTTGTAGGTGTTCTCCAGCCCGGTGCTGGCGTGGTCGTAGGAGAAGTAGCCGGTGACCGGGGAGTAGAGGCCCCCGCCCGGGTAGTCCCGCTGGTAGTCGAAGCGGTCCTTGCTCGGCGTCGTGGTCGCGATCTCGAGCTTGCCGGCCGCCAGGATCGAGCCCCGGTTCTGCGCGAACTCGGCGTCGCGGACCCGACGGTTCTGCGGCATCGCGTCGAGCGGGCCCTGCCGGAACAGGACGGCGTACGTGACGTTGCCGAGCAGCAGCGCGAACATCAGCATGGCGACGACGGCGACGCGTCGGATGGGGCCGTTCATGCGACCCGCACCAGCTGGGTGGTCTGGAGCTCGGGCTCGTACTCCGTCGCGGTGGGCGCGGGACGCCGGACCTGGTGGGAGATCACCATCAGCAGGCCGACGATGATCCAGTTGCAGATCATCGACGAGCCGCCCTGCGACATGAACGGTGTCGTCAGCCCGGTGAGCGGCAGCAGCCGGGTGACGCCGCCGACGATCGCGAACACCTGCAGCGCGAACGCGAACGCCAGGCCGGCGGCGAGCAGCTTGCCGAACGGCTCGCGGCACTGCAGCGCGGTGCGCAGCCCGCGGGCGACGAACAGCCCGTAGAGCAGGATCACCGCCATCAGGCCCGCCATGCCGAGCTCCTCGCCGATCGCCGCCGCGATGAAGTCGCTGCGGGCCAGCGGGGTGAGCCCGGGCCGGCCCAGGCCCAGGCCGGTGCCGAGCAGCCCGCCGTACGCGAGCCCGAACTGGGCGCTGATCACCTGGTAGTAGGCGTCGAAGTCGCTGAACGGGTGCAGCCAGGCCCCCACCCGCACGCGCACGTGGCCGAAGCTGAGGTAGCCGAAGTAGGCGCCGGCCCCGAAGAGCAGCACCCCCAGCACCGGCCAGCCGGCTCGTTCGGTGGAGACGTAGAGCATCATCACGAACAACCCGAAGAACAGCAGCGAGGTTCCGAGGTCGCGCTGCAGCACCAGGATCGCCAGGCTCAGCAGCCAGACCAGCAGGATCGGGCCGAGGTCGCGGGCGCGGGGCAGGTCGATGCCGAGCACGCGGTAGCCGGCCAGCGCCAGCACGTCACGCTTCTCCACCAGGTAGGAGGCGAAGGCGACGGCCAGCAGCACCTTGGCGGCCTCGGCGGGCTGGAAGCTGTACGGCCCGAGCTGGATCCAGATGCGCGCCCCGAACTTGGTGGTCCCGATCCCGGGGGCCAGCGGCAGCAGCAGCAGCACCACGCCGACGAGGCCGATCGTGTACGTGTAGCGCTGCAGCGGGCGGTGGTCGCGCAGCAGCACCGCGACCCCGGCGAACACGGCGACCCCGAGCCCGGTCCAGATCAGCTGCTGGCGGGCGCCGTGCGCCACGGGGTCGCTGATGAGGTCGATGCGGTGGATCATCGCCAGGCCGAGACCGTTCAGGACGACGACGCAGGGCAGCAGCAGCGGGTCCGCGTAGGGCAGGCGCCACCGGACGGCGAGGTGGGCGAGCAGGACGGCGACCACGCAGCCGACCCCGACGGGGACGAAGTCCGGGCCGAGCTCGCCCGACACGTTGAGGTCGACCTGCGCGTACGCCCCCAGCCCGAGGACCAGGGCGAAGGCGAGCAGGGCCAGCTCGACCCCCCGGCGCTTGCGCGGCACGACGGCGACGGCTCCCACGGAGCCTGCGGCGACCGCCATCAGCAGGCCGGTCCGGGGCTGGGGCTCGCGGCGGCGCTCGAGGCGCCGGACGGCACGGTCGGGGCGGTGGCCGGGGCTCGGGTCGGCGCTGCCGTCGACCTCGGCCGCGGGGTCGTCGTCCTCGAGGGGGAGGCCGACGGGGTGGCGGAGGCGCCCGGCGTACGTCCGCACCGCGTCACGGCGTCGCGCAGCTCGGTCACCGTCTCGCGGGCCGCCGCGAGGCTGGTCACGTCGATGGAGCTGCGGACGCGCTCCTGGTAGTAGACGGGCAGGGCGGCGACCTCGAGGTCCTGGACCTCGAAGAGGTGCGACAGCGGCACCAGGGGCAGGCTCTCGGAGACGCCGCGGTAGATCGCGACCTGGGCGCCTGCGGTCCCGACGTAGTACTGGCTGCGGGTCCACGCGTACGCCGCACCGAGCCCCGCGGCCACGACGACCAGGACCAGCGCGACGGTGACGAGCGGACGGACGAAGCGGCGCCGGGCGGGCGGCAGCGGGTCGTAGCGCGACTCGTCGGCCGCGCCGAGCGGGCTGCTGCCGCCCCGGGAGACGGGGGAGGTGGGGTCGCCGGCCGGGACCGGGCGACGCGTGATGACGGTGTCCTCGTGCTGCTCGCCGGTCGGAGGCACGGAACGTTCGGCGGCCGCGCCGAGGACGACGGAGGACGACGCGTACGAGGGCGTCTCGGCGGCGTCGGCGGGAGCCCCGGCCAGACCGGTCGCGGTCTCGACCACGTCGGCGACGAGGACGGTGATGTTGTCGACCCCGCCCTCCCTGCGGGCCGCCGCGACGAGGGCGGCGAGCGCCTCGTCGCGGTCCGGGAGCGCGAGCAGCTCGGCGATCTCGACGTCGTCGACCAGCCCGCAGAGGCCGTCGCTGCAGAACATCAGGCGGTCGCCCGCGGCCAGCTCCAGCAGCGACGCCTCGGCGTCGGCACCCGGCTGGCCGTTGAGGACCCGGAGCAGGAGCGAGCGGTGCGGGTGCACGGCGGCCTCGGCCTCGGTGATCCGGCCCTCGTCGACCAGCGACTGCACCCAGCTGTGGTCGTGGGTCAGGCGGCGCAGCAGGCCGGCCCGCAGCAGGTAGGCGCGGCTGTCACCGATGTGGACCATCCCGAGCCCGGTGCCGTCGAACAGGGCTGCGGTCACCGTCGTGCCCATGCCGTCGAGCGAGACGTCCTCGGCGATGAGGTCGGCGAGCCGGTCGTTCGCCTCGTCGATCGCCCCCGACATCACGTCGAGCATCGCCGGGCCCGTGGCCGACTCGTCGACGTGCATCAGGGTGTCGACCGCCACGGCCGACGCGAGGTCGCCCGCGGCGGCACCGCCCATCCCGTCGGCGACGACGAGCAGGTGGGGGCTCGTGTAGCCGGAGTCCTGGTTGTTCTTGCGCACCAGGCCGATCTCGGAGTGGCTGACCACCCGCAGCGCGAGGCCCATCAGGGCTCCAGCCGCAGGATCGTCCGGCCGATGCGCACGACGTCGGCGAAGCCGATCGCGGTCGGGTTGGTGATGCGCTGGTTGTTCACGTAGGTGCCGTTGGTCGAGCCGAGGTCCTCGACGTAGACCCCGTCGGGCCCGTCCACCACGCGCGCGTGCCGCGTCGAGACGTAGTCGTCCTCGAGGGCGATCTGGCAGTCGGAGCCGCGGCCGATGAGGATCACGTGGTCGACGAACGTCCCGGACTCTCCGGTCTGGGGTCCCTGGGTGATGGTGAGCGCGCGCGGCTCGCCCCGCTGCCGGCGCACCTTGCGCGACGGCGGCCGGGGGCTCTCCAGCTCCGCCGGCCCGTCGTCGGTCGCCACGGTCCGGCCGAAGAGGTCGGTGCGGACGACGGACACCGCGGACAGGATGAACAGCCAGAGCAGGGCCAGGAAGAGCACCTTGACGACGGTGACGGCGATCTCCGACACGGGCCGGCCTCAGCGGGCGGACGGGTCGTGGACGAGCATCCGGGTGGTCCCGATCTCGATCCGCGAACCCTCGCGCAGCACCGCGTGGCGCACCTTGTGGCCGTCGACGGTGATGCCGTTCGTCGAGCCGAGGTCGACGATGTCCATCGTCCCGTCGGTGCTCTGCCCGACCCGGATCTCGGCGTGCCGCCGCGAGATGCCCGGGTCGTTGATGCGCAGGTCGGCCTCGGTGCCGCGACCGATGACCAGGCCGGGCGGCGAGAGCGGGTGACGCATCCCGTTGACCTCGAGGACCAGCTCTTGGGTGCGGGGGCGCCCACCCGGCGCCGGACCAGAGGGTGCGGACGAGGACGGGGACGCGGTGGGGGCGGGCGCGGCGGGCGCGGCGACCCCGGCGACGGCCTCGGAGGTGACGGTGAACCTCCCCGTCGGCAGCCTGGGGTCGAGCTCGAGGTCGATGCGGATCGGGCCGCTGAAGACGTAGCCGCGGTCGGCGGCGTGGGTGCGCAGCTCGTCGCCGAGCTCGCGGGTGAGCGTCGCGGCGTACGGGGCGAGCTTGTCGTGGTCGTGCGGGGAGAGCTCGACGGTGAAGTCGTTGGGGACGAGCTTCTTGTCGCGCGACATCAGCTTGGCCTCGGCGTCGAGCTCGCGCTGGAGGCGTGCGGCGATCTCGACCGGCTGCACGTCGCCCTTGAACGCACGCGCGAAGACGCCGCTGACGGCACCCTCGACACCCTTCTCGAAGCGTTGGAAGATCCCCATGTCCCCTCCTCTCGGTCCCGGCCACCCTACGGTGTGCCACGGCCCGGACGCCGCATCCGCGGACCCGCGGCGAGGGTCCGTGGGACGGTTCGCGGGCGGGGCGGGCCCTGGTGCCGTGCTAATCTTCTTCGGCTGGTCTGGCGGGCTCCGTGCCCCGCCCGGACCTGCGCGCGAGTGGCGGAATGGCAGACGCGCTGGCTTCAGGTGCCAGTGCCCGCAAGGGCGTGGGGGTTCAAGTCCCCCCTCGCGCACCACCTCAGGACCGGTCCTTCGGGACCGGTCCTGTTCGTTCCCGGGCCCGACGCAGGGCCTGGACCGTGCCTACGACACCGAGACCGAGTCGCCCGCGACGGCCACGGTCCGGGCGGGCAGCGGCTGGGTGGCCGGACCCTTCACCACGGAGCCGTCGGTGATCGAGAACTTGCTGCCGTGGCAGTTGCAGTTGATCGTGTCGGTCACCTCGGCGACCGGGCAGCCCGCGTGCGTGCAGATCGAGGAGAACGCCTTGAACGCACCCGCGGTGGGCTGGGTGATCACGGCCTGACCGGCCGCGAAGACCGCCCCGCCGCCGACGGCGATCTCGCTCGTCTTCGCCGTCACGGGACCGGCAGAGCCTCCGCCGGAGGAGCCTCCCTGGTCGTCGCCCCCGCCGCAGGCGCTCAGGCCCCCGAGGGCGGCCGCGGCGAGGCCGGCGGTGGCGAGCAGGGACCGACGGCTCACGGTCAGGTCGATGCGGTCGGGACGGACGTACGGGGTCATCGGGGGCTCCAGGTGCGTCGGGTCCAGCAGATGGTTCGACGGTACGTGGTGAGCGGGAACGCACCTGTGGCCCGCGCCTACGCTGACGGCGTGGTTCACGGGGTGTCGCGCACGTTCACCGAGGCCCTCGCGGCAGGACCGCTGGTCCTCGACGGCGGCCTGGCCACGCAGCTCGAGGCGCAGGGGGAGGACCTGACCTCGTCGGTCTGGTCCGCCGGGGTCCTCGCCGACGACCCCGACGCGGTCCTGGACGCCCACCGGGCCTTCTTCGCCGCCGGCGCGCAGGTCGCGACGTCCGCCTCGTACCAGGTGTCGTCGCGGGGCTTCGCGAGCGTCGGCATGGACAGCGTCGCCGTCAGCCGGCTCCTGCGCCGCAGCGTCCGGCTGGCCCGCCAGGCCTCCGACGAGGTGGCCCACGAGACGTGGGTCGCGGCGAGCGTCGGCCCGTACGGCGCGGCGCTCGGTGACGGCTCGGAGTACCGGGGAGACTACGGGCTGTCGGTCGCGCAGCTGCGGCGCTGGCACAAGTTCGGCGTCCAGGTGCTCGCCGACGTCGGTCCGGACGTCCTCGCCCTCGAGACGGTGCCGTGCCTGGCCGAGGCCGAGGCGCTGCTCGAGGAGGTCCGCGGGCTGTCCCGGCCGTGCTGGCTGTCGATGACCTGCGTCGGCGACCGCACCCGGGCGGGCGAAGCCGTCGCCGAGGCCTTCGCCATGGCCGCGGAGGTCGACGAGGTGGTCGCGGTCGGCGTGAACTGCCTCGACCCCGCCGACACGCCGGCCCTCGTCGCGCTGGCCAGCACCGTCAGTGGCAAGCCGGTCGTGGTCTACCCGAACGCGGGCGAGCGCTGGGACGCGGCGGCCCGCCGCTGGACCGGTGACCAGGCGGTCGTCGCCGGCTACGTCGACGGGTGGCTGGACGCCGGGGCACGGCTGGTCGGCGGCTGCTGCCGCGTCGGGCCGGACGAGATCACCGCCGTCGCCCGGGTCGTCGGCTCTCGTACGGCTGCTCCGACCACGGTCCGAGCAGCAGAGTCCTGACCGGGACCGAGCGCTCACAGTCGACCCACAGCCGGGCGTCACGTGCCGCACACGGGCGCGCTGCACCTTCGGACCATGAACATCGTGCAGCTGGCCCTGATGGCCGCAGCTTTCCTCGGGGTCCTCGTCGTCGGTCTGGCCGCGGTCGTCCCGAACGTCCTCGACTGGCCCACCCGGGCGCGGCACTGACCCGACCCGGCCCCGGGCGCGTAGCGCGGTCTACAGGGCCGGGAGCCGCAGCCGGTCGTCCTGCAGCAGCCGGACGAGCTGCGCCCGGTCGATCGTCAGCGTGGCGCCGTGGCCGCTGTTGACCGCGACCACGGTGATCACCTCCCGGCCCTCCGGCCGGTACTGCCCCTCCAGCCCGTCCACCGTGTCGAGCCCGTCGCTGAGGACGAAGCGGTTGCCGTCCATGAAGCGGATCGAGGAGCAGGGGTTGCCGGTCGCCTGGCCGCACCGGGGCGCGTACGAGCGGTCGGTCGCGATCTGCACGGTGATCTGGGTCGCGCCCCCGCCGACCCGGAACATCTCCATCCCGAGCGCACCGTGCCGGGTGCTCCACAGCCCGTCGGTCTCGTCCCGGGCGTAGTAGCTCGAGGCGTTGAAGTAGGCGCCCTCCGGGTCGACGTAGTCCGCGACCACCTCGTAGACCGTCGCCCGCCAGGCCCGGACGAGCGCTGCCTGGCAGGTCACCTCAGCGCGGTCGCACGGCACGGTCGGGCGGGGGGTGACCGTCACGGTCGCGGTGGCGACCGCGGGAGCCGGCGCGCTGACGGGAGCGTCGGCGACCGGCCGGACCTGGCCCGCCACCAGCACGAGCAGGACGAACCCGGCGGCGGCCACGCCCACCCGGCGCAGCCAGCGGCGCCGGACGAGCTGCCGGCCGTGCGTCAGGTCGTCGTAGCGGCGGACCGAACGGACGTCGGGCGGGACGGCGGCGTCGAGCCGGGCGGCGAGCACGGCGTCGTCCGCGAGCTCGGGGGCTGACCGTACGAGGGCGGCGCGCGCGTCGCGCGACACGTCGGCCACGGTCGCGACCGAGGAGTCCAGCACCGCGGCGATCTCGACGTTGGGCACGCGGGCGACCCACTCGAGGACGACGACCATCCGCTGCCGGGCCGACAGCGCGCCCAGGAGCGTGACGAGCGGGTCGACGGCCTCGGTCGCCCGCCGGGTGTCCACCAGCTCGAAGCGGGCCCGCGGCGAGGAGTCCGGCAGCTCGCCGAGGTCGGTGGTGTGCAGCAGCCGCAGCGCGACCAGCCGCGGGTCCCGGACGCGGCGCCAGCGGGCGTACAGGTCGGCGAGGCTCGCCTGGACCAGGTCGTCCGCGGCCGCCCGCTGGCCGACGAGCAGGAAGGCGCAGCGCTGCAGGAGCGACCGCTCGTCCTCGACGAACGTCGCGTAGTCCCGGTCCCGGGTCAGGCTGGTCATCGCGCCCCCACGTGAGGCTATTCGGAACGGAGCCGTTCCGCGATGCCCCTCCCGGGCTGCGAAGCCCGTCAGGGTCGACACCTGTGCATCGAGTTCGATGCACAGGTGTCAAGGCTGTCGGGCAGAGGTCCGACGACTCAGGCGAAGAGGGCCTGCCCGACGTGCTCGCCGGGCTTCGCCCCGGGCGGCACCGCGAACAGGGCGGAGCCGGTGTGCTGGAGGTACTCGCTGAGCCCGTCGGTCCGGCTGAGCTTGGTCTGCAGCGGGATGTAGTGGGTGCGCGGGTCGGTCACGTACGCCATGAAGAACAGCCCGGCGTCGAGGCGCCCGAGGGCGGTGCTGCCGTCGACGAAGTTGTAGCCCCGCCGGAGCAGCTGGACGCCGCCGTTGTTGTCCGGGTGGGCGAGCCGGACGTGCGCGTCCGTGGCGACGATCGGCTGCTGGCCCGAGCCCATCATGGCGAAGTCGGGCTGGGTGTACTCGCCGCCGCCGGACAGCGGGGCGCCCTCGGCCTTGGTCCGCCCGATGACGCGCTCCTGCTCGCTCAGCGGCTGGCGGTCCCAGATCTCGATGGTCATGTTGATCCGGCGCGTGACCAGGTAGGACCCGCCGGCCAGCCAGGCCGCCTTCGGGTCCGCACCGTCCGGCACCCAGACGTGCCCGGCCACGCCGGCCGGGTCCTCCGCCTTGAGGTTCATGGTCCCGTCCTTGAACCCGAACAGGTTCCGGGCGGTCACCTGCGCCGTCGACGTGGAGGACGTGCGGCCGAAGCCGAGCTGCGACCAGCGCATCGCCGCCCGGCCGAAGGCGATCCGGGCCAGGTTCCGGATGGCGTGCACCGCGACCTGCGGGTCGTCCGCGCAGGCCTGGATGCAGAGGTCGCCGTCGGAGCGGGACTCGTCGAGGTTGTCGCCGGGGAACAGGGGGAGCCGGCGCAGCGCGGCGGGCTGGCGGGCGGCGAGGCCGAAGCGGTCCCGACCCGACTCTCGGAACAGCGACGGCCCGAAGCCGAAGGTGATGGTGAGCCCGGAGGCTGGCAGCCCGATCGCCTCGCCGGTGTCGTCCGGGGGTGCGTCGTACGGCCCGGACGTGGGGCCGTACTCGCCCGCGCCCTCGCCCTGGGTCATCCGGGCGGCCGCCTCGGTCCAGTCCTGGAGCAGCGAGACGAGCTCGGCGCGCGACGAGGTCGTCACGTCGAACGCGGCGAAGTGGAGCCGGTCCTGCGCGGGGGTCGTGATGCCGGCCTGGTGCTCGCCGTAGAAGGGGTAGACGGGCGGCCCGCTCGGGGTCGGCGTCGGGACGGTGGCGGCCCCGGCGACCCCGATGCCGCCGGCCAGCCCGACCGCCGCCCCCGCGACCCCGGCACCCGTCGCGCCGAGCACCCGTCGACGCGAGAACCGGCCGCGGGCGCGCGGCGACGGCTCCGCGGCGGGTGCGTCCTCCTCGACGGGCGGGGCGTCGGGACGGAGCTGGTCGGGCACGGTCGGTCTGTCGGTCCTCACTGGTCTCAGGAGACGGCGGCGGTCAGCTTGGACAGCGGCTCGGCCAGCGCGTTCACGGCGTCGGAGAGGCCCTTGACGTCGGACTTGCTGACCTGGTCGTAGAGCTTGAAGCCGTCGCCGGACCGCTGACGGTCCAGCAGCGACTGCAGCGCGGTGAAACGGGTGTCGAGCTGCGTGTCCAGCGCGGCGTCACGCTGCTGCAGGATCGGGCGCAGCCCCTCGTACGCGACGCGCGCCCCGTCCACGTTGGCCTGGAAGTCGTACAGGTCGGTGCGCGACCAGTACTCCTCCTCGCCGGTGACCTTGGTCGCCGCGACCTCGTCGAGCAGCCCGCGGGCGCCGTTCGCGATCTGGTCGGTGGTGAAGCTGATCGTGCGGGTGCGGTCGTGCAGCGTGGTGATGTTCTTCAGCAGGTCGTCGGCGTAGGTCGCGCGCGCGGACGTCGACAGCGCCTCGTAGCCCTTGGCCCGTGCCGGCCACAGGTCCTTCTCGATGCGGTGCCAGCCGGTCCAGCGCTGCCCGCTCTCCAGGTCGGCCTGGCGTGCGTCCGTCTTGGGGTCGAGGTCACCGAACGACTCGGCCACGGGCTCGATGCGCTCCCAGTGCAGGCGGACCTGGGGGTAGAGCGCCCGCGCCGCTGAGTCGTCGCCGGCCTTGTAGGCCTTGACGAACTCCTCGGTGCCGGTGAGCAGCGAGTCGGTCTGGTCGCGGACGTACGCGGCGTAGTTCTTGTTGGCGACGGCCACCAGCTCCCCGTCGTTCCCGTCGGCCGTCGTGTCCTGGCCGGACTCGGCCACCGCGAACGGTGCCCGGATCCCGTCGCCGACCATCCCTGGCTTGCAGGCGGTGAAGTAGCCCCCGGCCGGTGCGGTCAGCACCAGGTCCCGGGTGATGCCGGGGCCGATGTTCTCGATCTCGCCCACGATGCGGAGGCCGTCGGCCGCGAGCAGGTAGAACTCGTTGACCTTCGACCCGCTGTTGGTCACGGTGAAGGTCAGCTTGCCGGACGGGGCGGTGGTGCCGGAGACGGTGCAGGCGGTGTCGCTGGCCGCCACGCTCAGCGCGCGCGGGTCGGCCGACGGGCCGTCGTTCGAGGACTGGGCGTTGTCCGTGCAGCCCGTGAGCACCGGCAGCGCGAGCAGCGCCCCCGCCGTGGCGAAGGGCGCGAGGCGCCGCAGCACCGGCTGCGGGCTGCGCGGGCGGCGGGTGGGGACGAACACGATCAGTTCCTTCCGGAGGCGACCGGCTGCGTGGACGCAGCCGCGACGGGACGCGGGGCGGGGGCGGTGCGGTGGCGGCCCTGGACGACGAACACGCTCAGCACGGGGACGACGTAGCAGACCCAGACCACGGCCTCGAGCACGGACGTGGCGGGGGAGAAGTTGAAGACGCCCTTGAGCAGCGTCCCGTACCAGGACGTCGGCGGGACGACGCGCGAGACGTCGAAGGCCAGGGTGTTGAGCCCCGGCAGGATGCCGGCCTCCTGCAGGTCGTGCACCCCGTACGAGAGCACGCCCGCGGCGACGAAGATCAGGAAGATGCCGGTCCAGAAGAAGAACCGGCTCAGGTTGATCTTGACGGCCCCGCGGAAGAGCAGGTACCCCAGGAACACCGCGAGGGCGAGCCCGAGGACCGCGCCGAGCAGGGGCTGCGCGGTGCTGCCGCTGGTCCCGGCCGCGGCCTGGGTGGCGGCCCAGATGAAGATCGCGGTCTCCAGGCCCTCACGGCCGACGGCGAGCATCGCCACGACGGCCAGGGACCAGGAGCTGCCGTCGGCGGCCCGGTCGACGGCCGAGCGCAGGTGGCCCGACATCGTGCGGGCGGTCCGCGCCATCCAGAAGATCATCCAGGTGACCAGGGCGACCGCGACGATGGAGAGCGAGCCGCCGATCGCCTCCTGGGCCGTGAAGGTCAGGCCCTTGGGGCCGAAGGTCAGCAGCGCGCCGAAGCCGAGGGAGGCGACCACCGCGATCCCCACGCCGAGCCAGACCCGGGGCAGCAGGTGCTGCCGGCCGGTCTTGACCAGGTAGGCGATGAGGATGCTGACGACGAGGGCGGCCTCGAGCCCTTCGCGCAGGCCGATGAGGAAGTTGGCGACCATGCTCGACGGCACTCCTCGGTCCTCGTGGGCTGCTGGTGCTCTGGGGCCTCGGGTGTTGAGCGAGTCGGCCAGCGGCTCCTAGGTGAGCCTCGCCTAAGTTAAGCAAGCCTTATCTACCTGAGCAACCGGGTGTGACCTGTTCGTCAGAGTTCGGCAAGACCGATGTGTCGAAAAGTCAGACGTGTGGAAAAGGCGCCGGGCTCAGGCTCCCGTCCGGATCCAGGCGCTCCCGCGAGCCCGGAGCCCGAGCGTGACGGCCCGCGCGACCATGAGCACGGCGTACGACCCCCAGACCCAGGTCAGCCCGAGGCCGAGGTGGTGGACCACCAGGGCGAAGGGGAGGTAGACGGCGAGGGAGATCGCCCCGGCGAGCGCGAGGTAGCGGGCGTCGCCGGCGCCGATGAGGATCCCGTCGAGGACGTAGACGACGCCGGCGAGCGGCGCCTCCAGGGCGACGACGAGGACCACGCGGCCCACCAGCTGACGCACCTCGGGGTCGGGGGTGAACAGGCCCGTGTACGCGGGCCGCGCCAGCACGAGCACGAGGCCGAAGGCCACTCCCGACACGACGCCCCAGCCGAGCATCCGGCGGGTGAGGGCCCGGCCGAGCACCACGTCACCACCACCCAGCGCGGCACCGATCAGCGCCTGCCCGGCGATCGCCACCGCGTCGAGGGCGAAGGCGAGCAGCGTCCAGAGGCCGCCGACGACCTGGTGCGCGGCGAGGGTGGCGGCGCCGAGCGCGGCGGCCACCACCGTGTTCGTGGTGACGGCCGCCTGCAGGAGCGCGGTGCGCACCACCAGCCAGCCACCGGTCCGGGCCACGGCGCGGACCCCGGCCGGCCGGATCGCGACGACGGCACCGGCGGCCCGGGAGCGGCGGACGACGACGACGACCACGACCGCGGCGGCGCCGGTCTGGGCGATCAGGGTGCCGAGCGCGGAACCGGCGATGCCGAGACCGACGCCGTAGACGAGGGTGAGGTTGAGGACGATGTTCGCGAGGTTCGCCGCGACCACGACGACGAGCGGCGTACGGGCGTCCTGCAGCCCGCGGAGCACCCCGGTCCCGGCCAGCAGCACCAGCACGGACGGCAGACCGAGTGCGGCGACCCGCAGGTAGGTGCGGGCCAGCGCGGCGACCTCGGGCTCGGTGCCGTACAGGCCGACGACCCACGGCAGGGCCAGCTCCAGCCCGACGGCCAGCACGACGCCGACCCCGACGGCGAGGACGAGGCCGTCGATGCCGCCGCTCAGGGCGGCGAGGCGGTCACCGGCCCCGAGCCGGCGCGCGACCGTTCCGGTCGTGGAGTACGCCAGGAAGATCGACAGCCCGACGAGGACGTTGAGGACGTTGGAGCTGAGGCCGAGCGCGGCGAGCGGTGCGGTGCCGAGGTGGCCGACGACCGCGGAGTCGGCGAGCAGCAGCAACGGTTCCGAGACCAGCGTCGCGAAGGTCGGCAGCGCGAGGGCGAGGATCCGTCGGTCGAGCGTCCGGGCCGATGCCGACGCTGCCGGGGTGGAGTTGTCCACAGGAGTTGTCCCCACTGTGGAGAATCACACCGGTGTAATCCGGTGCTCCCGCGGGGCGTCCGGTCGGGCCTGGTCGCTAGCGCCAGAGGGTGGCGAGGCCGAACGCGGCGGCCATGCCGCCCATGCCGATGAGGATGTTCCAGTTGCCGAGGTCGCTCATGAAGGGCACGGCGGTGCCGGCGACGTAGTAGACGATCAGCCAGGCGACGCCGAGCAGACCGACGGTGATGAAGGTCGGCGGCACCCAGCGGCGGCTGCTCGGGGCCTTGACCTTCTTCACCTTGCTCTGCTGGACGGCCTGCTTCTTGACCTTCTGCTTCTCGTCGGCAGACTTCCGTGTGCGGGACTCGGGCACGACCATCTTCCTCAAGCGCTGGGGAGGCGCTGCCCGTCCGGGCAGGCCCGTGGGTGGGCCGGGACCTCGCTCTGAGCCGTTAGCGTAGTTGCTGACGAGCCCCAGGGGCGACGTTCCGAGCCCGGCGGAGGCTGTGCGTCCGTCCGAGGGTCGTGGCCGACGGCAACGAGGAGCAGCGAGTTGGCGGAGGTGCCGCACACGTGGGGCGACCGCGTCGTCGCCGCCCTCCTGCGCGGTCGTGAGGCCAGCCGTCGCCGGCGCGCCGGACACCGCCCGGTCCCTCGTGCGCTCACCGCGCTGGTGTGCGCGATCGCCGCGTTCCTCGTCGTCGTCAGCACCGTGAACGCCCGGGGCACCGACCTGCGGCCCGGGCGCAACACGGACCTGGTGAGCCTCGTCGCCGACCAGTCGCGCCAGAACGCCCAGCTCACCCGCCAGGTCACCGACCTCCGGGCGCAGGTCGACGGGCTGACCGACGCCGAGAACGCCGGGGCCGGCTCGGACCTGCCCGCGCAGCTGCAGCGTCAGGAGGCGGCCGTCGGCCTGACCGCGGTCAGCGGGGCGGCCGTCTCGGTCACCCTCGACGACGCCCCCTCCTCCGTCGCCTCGGACGGCATCGACGCCGACCTGCTCGTCGTCCACCAGCAGGACATCCAGGCCGTGGTCAACGCGCTCTGGTCCGGCGGCGCCGAGGCCATGACGATCCAGGGTCAGCGCGTCATCTCCACCACGGGCATCAAGTGCGTGGGGAACACGGTCGTGCTGCACGGCGTGCCGTACGCGCCCCCGTACGTGATCAGCGCCCTCGGCGACCAGAACCGCCTCGAGAACGCGCTGGCCTCCTCCGGGCCCGTCGACATCTACCGCCAGTACGTGGCGGCGTACGGGTTGGTCTACGACGAGCACCGCGACGCGAGCGTCACCTTCGGCCCGCACGAGGGTTCGTTGGACCTCCAGCACGCCCGACCCCTCGACGGGACCGCCACCCCCCGCTGAGTGGACATTCCGTGAGCCTGTCAAAGGGAACCGAGTCCCCGCCCTGTCTGCTCGCTCTTGTGCTGTCTGCTCGTGTTGCAACACGAGCAGACACCACGAAGGCGAGCAGACGCCGCCCCCCGTACGCACGCCGCGGCCGGTGAAGCGGGAGGTGGGACCCCACGATGAACGGACGACACCGGTGCCCTCTCGGACAACACCTCGGACAACACCGGCCAGGCAAGATCAGCCCGTGCAGATCAGAAGATTGACGGAGCACTCGATCAAAGCCGTCGTCACCGGTACGGTGTCGCCGTCGGGCTCGGGGGAGAACGAATGGTAGGGCGGGCCGACGTGCCCATCTGCCCGAGCCTTCCCATGCGTGGAAGGACTGCGATGAAGATCAAGAACCTCGCCGCCGTGTTCGTCGGCCTGCTGCTGGTGCTGCAGTCGCCGCCGCGTGCCCGGGACGAGCGCGGCCTCAGCCAGTCGGCGGAGACCGCGATCCTGCTGGCCGGCGCGGTCGTCGTCGCGGGGATCGTGGTCACCGTCATCACCGCCTTCGTCAAGTCCAAGCTCCCCAAGTAGTCGTGCACCGATCGCGGCGGCGCGCGCTGGGGAGGACCGACCAGCGCGGCCTCAGCTCGTCGACCCAGCTGGCGGTGGTGTTCCCGCTGCTGATGCTCCTGACCCTCGGCATCGTCCAGGCCGGCCTGTGGCTGCACGCGCGGAACGTCGCTCAGCGTGCGGCGACCGCGGCCGTCGACGTCGCCCGGGGCAGCTACGGCACGGCCGGCGACGGCGAGCAGCGTGCCCGCGAGCTGGCCGCCGCCGCCGGGCTCACCGACGTGGTCGTGCACGTGGACCGGGGGCCGCAGCGCGTGACCGCGGAGGTGTCGGCCCACGCGACCCTGGTGCTGGACCTCGGGCTGGGTGCGATCAGGGAGACGGCGTCGGGTCCTCGGGAACGGGTGAGCACACCGTGACCGCCCAGGCGCCGCGTGACCGGCGCGAGGCCGGCTCGGTCGCGGTGGAGATCGCCCTCCTCGCGCCTGCGCTGGTGCTCGTCCTGGGTCTGCTGGTCGCGGGCGGCCGGCTCTGGTTCGCGAGGACGACCGTGGTCGAGGCGGCGCAGACGTCAGCGCGGGCGGCCTCGTTGGCCAGAAGTCCCGGTCAGGCGGCAGCGGTGGGCGCCGAGGCTGGGCAGCAGTCGATGACGACGGCCGGCCTCCGGTGCGCGAGCAGCTCGGTCCGGGTCTCCACGGCCGCGTTCGCGGTGCCCGTGGGCACGCCGGCGACCATCACCTCGGACGTGACCTGCTCCGTGCCGTTCGGCGACGTCTTCCTGCCGGGCATGCCGGGCTCCATCAGCCTGGCCGGCCGCGGCAGCGCCGCCCTCGACACCTACCGCGCCCGATGAAGGACCTCTCCGGGGTCACCCGGGCCGCCCGGGACGAGCGCGGGCTGACGGTCAGCGTCTTCGTGCTGCTGGTCCTCGCCGCGCTGGTCGCGACCGCGGGGCTCGTCGTGGACGGTGGTCAGAAGGTCACGGCGGCGAGCCAGGCCGAGGCCGCGGCCGACGGCGCCGCCCGGGCCGCCGCCAACGCGGCGGCGACGCAGCGCCTCGCCGGTCGCGAGGGTGCAGGGGCCGCCGTGCTCGCCGCCAAGGCGTACCTGGCGGGCCAGCCGGGCGTAAGCGGTTCGGTCGGCCTGTCCGGCGGGGTCGTCCGGGTCGAGACCTCGGCGACCGAGCCCACGCTGTTCCTCTCGGCCGTCGGGATCGACGAGGTCACCGGGACGGGGTCGTCGTCGGCCAGCATCGTCCCGACCGGGCAGGAGCGTTGAGCGCATGAGCACCGACGTCGAGCAGCCCCGCAACGGCACCCGCCCGTCCCGGCGCAACCCGCCGGTCCCCGGTCTCCACGGGGCGCCACCGATCCCGGTCCCGCCCCGCCTCCCCGGTCGCCGCAACCCCCGGTGGATCGCGCTCGGCGTCGTGGCGATCTGCCTCGGCGGTCTGCTCGCGTACGCGGTCTACGCGCGCGTCAGCACCGAGACGCGGGTGCTCGCCGTGTCCGCCACCGTCTACCGGGGCGAGGTCGTCGAGGCGTCCGACCTGACCACGGTCGTCCTGCACGGCGCTCCTCCCGGTCCGACGGTGGCCGCCGCCGACGAGGCGGGCGTCGTCGGCCAGCGGGCGGTCTTCGACCTGCCCGCCGGTGCCCTGGTCGCTCCCGGCTCGCTCACCGCCGAGACCGTGCCCGACGGTGGCCGCTCCGTCGTCGGCCTGCGGCTGGCCACGGGGCGGGCTCCTGCCTCGCTGCTCGTGCCCTCGGCGCCGATCCGGATCGTCGCGCTGCCCGCGGCGTCCAACGGCACCGGTACGAGCGACGCCCTCGTCGGCAAGACGTACGCGGGGCGGGTCGTCGGCGCGACGCCCGGGGCGGACGGCACCTCCACGGTCGTCGACGTCGAGGTCGACGCAGGTCAGGCCCCGACGATCGCCTCGCTCGGTGCGCAGGACCGGGTCGCGCTGGTCAGGGACGCGGGGCGCTAGGCGTGGCCATCCTCCTGCTGACGTCCGCCGCCGGGTCTCCGGGCGTGACGACGCTCGCGGTCGGACTGACCCTCACCTGGCCACGGCCCGTGCTGCTGGCCGACTGCGACCCGGGCGCCCACCAGGCGGTGCTGGCGGGCTACCTGGCCGGCCAGGGCGGCGGCGGGCGCGGGCTGCTCCGGGTCGCCGAGGCCCACCGCGACCGCCGACCGCTCCGCGAGGCGGTTCTCGACCAGTGCCTGCCGATCAGCGGAGAAGACGGTGAGCGGCAGCTGTTCCTGCCCGGATTCGGCCGGGCGGCCAGCGCAGGGCTGTTCGGGGGCGTCTGGGACGACCTCGCCGACACCTTCGACCGGCTGGGCGAGGTGGGCTACGACGTCATCGTCGACGCCGGACGGATGGGCCCGCACGGGCTGCCCGGACCGTTGGTCGAGCGCAGCGCGATCACGGGGCTCGTGCTGCGGACGAGCCTGCGCGCGGTCATGGCGGCCAGGATCCACCTGCCCTCGCTCACCGAGCAGGAGCGGCTGAGCACGGCCGGGCGTACCGGGCTCGTCCTGGTCGGGGAGGGCGAGCCGTACGGTCGCCGCGAGGTCGCGCAGGCGCTCGGGGTCGGGGTGCACGCCGTCGTCGCGCACGACCCGGCGGTCGCTGCCCACCTCTCCGACGGTGAGCCGCGGCCCCGTCGCTTCGACGCCTCCCCGCTCGTCCGCAGCCTGCGTGCCGCTGCCGGGATCCTTGCCGGACGGATGGCCAGGGCCGGCGAGGTGGTGGCCCGGTGAGCGTCGACGAGAGGTTCTCCCCCTCCGAGGGGGAGCTCGAGCCCCGCGTGCGTGCCCTGCACGAGGTCCCGCTGCTCGTGGAGTCGGTGACGGAGACGGAGGGCGGCTCGAGCCCGGTCACCCGCCGTGCGCTGCAGTCGTACGGCGCCTTCCGACGCGAGGACCTGCGGGCGGCCACCCTGCCCCTGCCCCTGCCCTCGGTCGAGCTCGACTGGGCCCAGGTCGTCGTGCTGCGCCGCCGGGCCTCGGAGGAGATCGCCGGCGAGAGCGAGCACCAGCTGCGCACGACGGGCACCCCGATCGCCGGGGACGACCGGCTGCTGCTCGGGCGCTCCGTCATCCGGCGGGTGGTCGCCGACCACGTGCGGACCCTGCACCGGGAGGGGGCGGCCCTGTGGTCGCCCGACCAGGAGCAGGCCTACGCGACGGCGGTCGAGGCCGCGGTGTTCGGCTACGGCCGGCTGCAGCCGCTGCTCGCGATGCCCGACGTCGAGAACATCGAGATCCACGGCTGGGACTCGGTGGTGGTGCAGCTCGGCGACGGTCGTCGCCAGTCGATGCCACCCGTGGCCGACAGCGACGCGGAGCTGGTGGAGGCGATCCGCTTCCTCGGCCAGAACGCGGAGCCGTCACGCCCGTTCGACGACGTGCACCCCACGATGACGCTCGCGCTCGGCGAACGCTTCCGGCTGCACGCCATCGGCTTCGGTCTCTCCTACCGGCCGAGCGTGGTCATCCGCCAGCACACCATGACGTCGGTCTCGCTCACCGACCTCGCGGAGACCGGGCTGATGCCGTTCGAGGTCGCTTCGCTGCTCGACGCGGCGGTCCTGGCCCGCCGGTCGATCGTCATCTCCGGGGACCAGGGCGCGGGCAAGACCACCCTGCTGCGCGCGCTCATCGACGCGATCCCGTCGGACGAGCGGTTCGGCACGCTCGAGACCGACTACGAGCTGATGACCCACCTGCAGCCGGGACGGCAGAACATCCTCGCCCTGCAGGCGCGCGTGGGCCACGGTGAGGCGGCGGCCGGGCGGGCGGTCGGGGAGTTCACCGTCGCGGACCTCATGCCGGAGGCGCTGCGGCAGAACCTCTCCCGCCTCGTCGTCGGCGAGGTGCGCGGCACGGAGGCCGCATCCATGTTCGAGGCCATGCAGGCCGGCACCGGGACGTTGTCGACCACCCACTCGCACTCGGCGTCGTCCACCATCGACCGCCTGGCGTCGCGGGTGGCGCAGGGCGGTGTGCTCTCGGTCGAGGAGGCCTACCGTCAGATCGCCCACAACATCCACCTGCTGGTGCACGTCCGCCTGGTCGACGACGGCTGGCGGGGTGGGCGTCGGCGGCGCTTCGTCTCCGAGGTTCGCCAGGTCGTCGGAGCGATCGAGAACGGCCGGCCCGTCACCCACCTCACCTACAGCGCCGAGCCCGGGCCCGGGCAGCCGTCCGGGTTCTTCCCCGACGCCGACTTCGCGGCCGAGCTGGCACCGT
>Ga0210040_10000710_pt1 | contig 53575 bp, 52 predicted proteins | sample CryGeyCG12114_NA_FD_185462 | JGI IMG/M metagenome (GOLD analysis project Ga0210040, IMG submission 185462) | Groundwater microbial communities from aquifer - Crystal Geyser CG19_WC_8/21/14_NA (SPAdes) (version 2) | ecosystem: Environmental > Aquatic > Deep subsurface > Groundwater | place: USA...
AGGTCGATTCAAGATCGCTGCCTACCTGAATGATACTCTCATTCATACAGTCATGCCGGGTAATTATCCGGATTATTCGATTTCCTCACCAAAATTGTGCTTAACGGACCCTAATTATCTTAATAACAGCGGCGATAGTGTATATTATAATTAAAATCTTAGGTACTAAATCGGGTATTTTAAGTATATACATACCCCTTATACTATAGTAGGTAGAATAATTAGGTATATAAAGCTGATTTTCCCTTAGCTAAAATGAAAATTATGCTTCGAAGTATTCGTTTAGGTGAGGATCTAGAAGTACCGACTTTTATCGCTTTCTAGCTATTTTAGTTTTATAGATATAAAAAAGTTTTCGCGTAATAATCTATTCAGAATTACTTAAATTACTGACATAGCGTAAGAATATATAGAGGTAGCTCCGCGGTTATTAAGATAACCAAGGCCGGTTAAGCACAATTTTGGTGAGAAAATCGAATAATCCAGATAATTACCCGGCATGACTGTAGGTGCTGTCCATCTTGGTCAGGTGCCCGCCATTACGGGGCTTTCGGGAATATGGGAATTCGGAACTACTTTATCTGATGTCGGACACTGCCTTCATTTGCAGGCTGACATACATTCTCTGCATTATGATGTAGGTGAGCTCCTTCAGAGCGAAGCTTTTCCAAGTGCACACTGTCTGCTTCAAGCTTCACGCTTCGTGTAAGACCCACACGTTAGGAGGAAGCTTTTGCTTCCATCCAACGACATCCGGGTCTTTGATATGCAATCGCCGAACAGAAACAACGCTCTCGAGTAGAATGTGCTCATCATTGCTGGCCGGTATCACTCATCGGCTTACGAAACAAGCGCAGCACCGCCAAATCGACAATTAGGATGCTCGTAGTGGACAAGTGGAATCACGGAGATGTAGCCAGAGAATTGCGTCATGCCGTTGCAGAACACTTTTTGATTGGTGAGCACACCTCTGCGAAAGGACGTTGCCGCTCTACCTGCCTTCTGCGCTTAATATTAATGCTTGATGGCGGTAGCATGGATGGACCGGGATGTGGTGAGGTCACACATGGTAGGTCGGTGAAGCATCCGGGAAGGTCTCGTACGCGGAATGGGTGAAACACCAACCAACGTCATGTTGTTTCCGAAGACAACCCGGAAGATGAAAAGATGGGCGTTATATACAGTTAGTCGTCTGCAACGCCCACGTCAGACCATCCGGAGCAGCGTGTTGTCATCCATTTGATATCAGTCAGCATGTCAGACCCTAGAATCCCAAAGCTGTACCCTCGCAGTACGCCTTCGTGGCAGCAGCGACAGCGGGAGCATTTCTGGGAGCTTAACGATGGCACTAACCCTCCCTTCAATACACAGCCGGACAAGCTGGAGACATTAGCAAGAGAATGTTTGTCTCGCAATGGTCGCCTCTATGCCGAGAGCAATTCTGGCTTCGGTTGGACCCATGAGGCTAACAGACAAGCCTTCTTTCGGCACCGTATCATACCCCATCAGCTAGTGGACACCAATCGTCGAGATACCACGACCACATTGTTCGGCCACAAGTGTGCTGCGCCTATCGGCTTCGCGCCTATCGGAATCAACAAGATCTACAATGGTGCGGGCGAGATCCCAGTTGCAAAGGTAGCCGGTGAGCTCATGCTTCCCTACGGCCTATCAACGGCGGGCAGCTCGTCAATCGAAGGTGTAGGCGCAGCCAACGACAAAGGACGAGAGCTGCCCAAGGCTGTACATGTCGAAGGCTCAGACGACAAACCAATACGCTTCTTCCAGCTGTACATGTCTCCCGATGATGAGCTCAACATTTCTCTGCTCACACGGGCACACAACTCGGGTTTCACGGCATGCATACTTACGACAGATACATGGCAGCTTGGCTGGCGACATGATGACATCGCAACCTCGAATTATGCATTCTATCGTGGTATTGGCGCTGATCTGGGCCTCTCGGATCCCGTGTTTCAGAAACGCCTAGAAGAGGCAGGTATCGACCCGAAGGAGCAGCCTGAGGCGGCTGGGCAGAAGTGGATCGATGAGAATGTTTGGCACGGGCATGCATTTTCCTGGGAGAAGATTCCGTGGCTGATCAAGACGTGGAAGGAGATCAGTGGTGGCAAACCGTTCCTGATCAAAGGTATCCAAGCTGTGGCTGATGCACAGCGCTGTGTTGATGTTGGCTGCGACGGTATCGTGGTTAGCAATCATGCTGGAAGGCAAGTGGACGGCGCGATCGCCAGCCTTGATGCGCTGGAGGACATCATCAATGCTGGTATTGGCGAGAAGATTACTGTCACATATGACTCTGGTGTCAGGGGCGCGAGTGACATCATCAAGGCGCTTTGCCTTGGGGCGAAATTCGTATGGGTTGGTCGGTTGTGGATTTGGGGACTGAGTATCATGGGCGAGCAGGGCGTCAGACATGTCATGAGGTGCTTGTTGGCAGAATTCGATATTGCAATGGCTGTGGGTGGTTTCAGGAACGTGAACGATTTCACAAGGGACAGGCTGCAGTCATACCAGAGAAGCTATAGCTTGATGGCTGAGAAGTCGAAGCTATAAGCACTCGGATGCAATATACAATTCTCATTGTCCATTGTGCTGCTGGTCCTCATGGCTAGATCTCCATGCTGTTCGTAGTGTTAGCGTCGATGGCGAATGTCGCGGTGCTGGAGCTTCGTTTTTTGTTGCCCCTTTGTCCTCGGCAACCGGCACGTTCCTATTTTCGCCGAAACACGTGCGGTCTCGGAGTATGGCGTACAGCATCTCGAGACGCCGCCTTCCCTTTCGAGACGCCGAGGTTATGGTGGCACTGGGGGAAGCACGGCTAAGCCCCGTATCTCGGAGATCTCCAAGATGTCATCGTGGACCATTTTGCCTCCAGAATCTTAATATGAAGCCTTTCCTGCAATTTATCCTGTTATTTATCGAGTACCCGAGCGCGAACAAAGGCGTTCAGATACAATACGGAATTTTGGCATCCATCGGACCGTAGTTTAAGAACCAGCTTGAGCTTTCAAGCACGTAGCGAGCAACATGTCGTTCCTTTCCGCACCAGCCTCTCTTCGCACAGCTCTCACATCAGCAACAAAGACATCGTCACAGCTTCTCAGACCAGCATCGAGCATACCGCGGCACCTCAAATCGCGCAACCATGCTCACCGCCACTTCTCCTCAACCCGACCAGCACAGACCGACACCCTAATGGACGTCTCCAACTTTACCGAGTCTCAGCTAACCGTCCGCGACTCCATTCTCAAGATCACCTCCAAGTTCGACAATGCCTACTGGCGAGAACATGACCTTACGGAGACAGATCCGTGGGAACTGCACGCAGCTCTAGCCCAAGATGGCTGGCTAGGCATCGCACTCCCCGAAGAATACGGTGGCGCGGGGCTTGGATTCGCAGAAGCCACCATGATGCTCCAAACAATCACTCAGTCCGGCGCCGGCATGGCAGGTGCACAATCCATTCACGCAAATGTGTACGCTACGCACCCCCTCGCTAAATTCGGTAACAAGCAGCAGATCGAGAAAACGATACCAGGGATCATCTCGGGGAAACACAGAATCTGCTTTGGTGTCACCGAGCCGAACACCGGACTTGACACGTTGAAGCTAAAGACATTCGCGAAGAAGTCCTCCGATGGGAGTAAGTACTCGGTCAGTGGGCAGAAGATCTGGATTACGTGCGCCCAGGTCGCGACTAAGATGATTCTACTGGCACGGACGACGCCACTGGAGGAGGTCAAGAAGCCGAGTGAAGGGTTGAGTATGTTCTGTATTGATCTTCCTGAAGAGGCTAAGCGGACGCCGGGGTCAGGTCTGGAATTGAAGAAGATCCGCAAGATGGGTGGGCGGGCTGTTGATGCGAATGAGGTGTTCTTTGATAACTACGAGATTCCTGCCGACACCCTGGTCGGCAAGGAAGGGCAAGGCTTCAAGATCATTCTACATGGCATGAACGCCGAACGGTGTCTGCTGGCCGGTGAAGCGTTAGGCCTGGGCTACGCAGCACTTGAAAAGGCAGCTGGGTACGCGAAGGAACGTGTTGTGTTTGGGCGTCCGATTGGGCAAAATCAGGGCATCGCTCATCCATTGGCGGATGCGTATATGAACCTCGAAGCCGCGAAGCTGGCAGCCTATCATTCCGCCATGCTATTTGATTTGAGCGGGACGGAGGAGGGAAGCTGGGTGACTCCGAGTATGGTTGGCGCCATGGCTAATAGCGCAAAGTATCTTGCTGCTGAGGCGGCATTCAAGAGCTGTGAGAGGGCACTGATGAGTCATGGAGGGTTGGGATATGCGGCGGAGTATGATGTTGAGAGGTGGATGAGAGACTGTTTTGTGCCGCGACTGGCGCCGGTTAGTAGGGAGATGATCCTGAACTATATCAGTGAGAAGGTGCTGGGACTGCCGAGGAGCTACTGAGTGAGGAATAGTTTGGTGGTTGTGAATAGGTTGTATAGCAAGTAAGAGACAGGCAACGGCTATATTGCTTAATTCAAGATCACTTCTGTCTCGAGTTGTAGCAGGTCTTGGGGGTGGTGTCCGGGTCACCGAGCTGGGCGGGCTGGCGCGGTTAGCAGCTCCTGTAAGTACCTGGTCTTGACTCGCAATGCGAGTTCGGGAGGTCGCCATATTGATAGCGTCGAGGAAGAAATGGAAGTAGACGAAGCATACGATCTTCTAGATCGTAGCCACGACCACGAGCACGTGGCTGGAAAGTGATGCCATAGTATGGCAAAGTACCTAGGTGAGGCAGGTTCTATTGTGTTTCAAGAATATGTCAAGATGCATTTCCGACCTAGGTCTTGTAGCATATAGAACTTACATAGTAGGGCACGGTTTACTACTCGGTAGCCGATCGTTCCTTGTTATCAGTGCATCTCCTACTGCGTCTTGCTTAATTCTGTCAACATAGGTGCACTGTGCCTTACTGTGTCTGCTACATGTAGTAGCAACTACGTCTTACGGTCGGTTTTTATTCGCCTGGCGGAGAATTCGGCACGAACTTTGAGCCAATAGAAAAATAGGATCATAGGCGTCTACGGCTTGTGATTGGTTCAAAGCCGAATCTTTGATCCTGATACGCACAGGGGATGCAGCTACGATCTACTGAGTTGAGTAGTCGTACCTTGGTGTAGGCGATTTTATACGGCCGTAAGCTGTACGTACTACCGAGTGTTGGTTGAATTAGTCATCAGATCAAAATATTTCAGATGAGGAATTCTGAGTGGATCGCTTAATTTCCGAGCTCGATGCCCAGTAGTGGATCGGTAAAAGATGACGCTAGGAGCTAGCGTGTTGATGTTTGTTTTGATGCTTTACGCGTCGTTCTGCATAAGTTCCGTGCTCGAGCCTCGATCGCTCCTTCCAACTTCACCTCACTTTCGATTGTTTTTTTTGTGTTTTTTTTGAAACACAATCGAAATCGCCTTGCCCTGCCTTCACTATGGCATCACTCTTGGGTCACATGACCGTAGGGGCAGTTGCAATTTAGAGAATTGCAAAGTTTGTTTCCTTCCGCTTCCTTCTTGCCGCCATCAATATGGCGGCCTCCAGAACTCGCATCGCGAGTCAGGATTTCGTTCTTGCAGAACGAAAATGTGCCCACGATCTGACTCTTCAAGAGTACGCCGAGCTCGACTTCCCTGCCATCAACCATGTTGAATGGCTCAATTGTCATCTTTCGCAGCTGTTTGCCAGCTCCGAATTGTAAGTTACAGTCCATTCTACGCGTCGTAGCCTCATACTAACAGTCTATAGCAAAGTCCTACGGGCATTCAAGACTCCTGGCAAGCTGCGCTGCCCCAAAACTCCTGCTTTCAAGCCAGCAAGTGCTCGAAAGACACCACATGAGGAACCACCGAAAGAGCCAGAAGGCGATACCACACCCACACCCACACCACAAGCTGCAGTCCAGTTGTATACAGACTCAGACATCAGCTCGCCATCTACTCATGCTACACCAGAGCAGCCACTACGCAAGGGCAGCTTCTCGTATGCTCAATTGCCGGCACGAGACTCTATCAAGCCCAGTATTGGAGGTCGTACCACAGACTTCATAGACTTCAAGCCCGTTGCACACATCTTACCAAGCTCACCAGTCCAGCCTGCACGACAGCAGAGCCTAGGACTTGACAGCGACGATGAAGTTCTTGACGATGCTGAATCTGTCGATCTGCGAGCACCTGAACTCATTGCCCACGAGGAGCGAATGAAGGAATACGAATCATCATCTCCCCCACCAGCTACAGAGCCTGTAATTCCAGAGCTAGAAGAGCCTGAGATCCCAGAGCCTGAGACTGAGACGGAGAGCATTGAGCAGCTTGATCAACCAGAAAACATCATCGAAGACACAGACGACGCGTCCATTGAGGCTCAAAGCCCAGAAGAGTCGGCTACACAGATCACCTTGCTTGAGACAATCAAGGAAGCACCAGAAGACATCATCGACGACGCAGACCACGCGTCCATTGAGGGTCAAGTCCCAGCAGAGTCCGTTTCACAGACCACTTCAGAGGAAACCATCAAGGGAGTACCGTTGCCTGCTTCTAGACCATCCCAGGTCAGACCACCCACTACCCGGCGACTGGCTGCGCCAAAGACTTTCGGTCGCCCAGTTCGTCCTACCAACATTGCCAAACCGCAGCCGATCCCCATCAAGATCAAGCCGCTGACACAACCAAAGCCTATCAATCCTGCTCCCGTCGCAGCACACAACACGACGAAGCCACAAGCTCCACCAGAGAAACCCATCGTTTTCTCAATTGCCGAGAAGAAGAAGCGACTTGACGAGGAAGCCGCTGCAAAAGACGCACGCGTCAAACAACAACAGAAGGAGAGAAGAGACAACAAGCTAGAAGAGCTCAAACGCAATAAGCAACAAGAAGAAGCCGCCAAAGATGAGCAGGCACGAAGAAAAAGTGCTGAGAAACGGAAAGCACATTTCGATGACATGGATTATCGCAGGAAGCGCAGTGACAGTCTTGAAAAGCGTCAAGAACGTGAGGAAGCAGAAACTGCCGCGAAGAAACAAGCATTCAGAGAAATCCAACAGAAGAGACACTTCAAACCAGCAACAATGCCAGTTGCAAAGCCTACTATCAAACCAGCTATCAAAGCTGCTGCACCATCAGGAATAAGATCGCAAAACCCACCACCACGACCACCTGCGAGACTGGAGCATCATGAATCATCTCGACCTGCTTCGAGACTTGACCTACACAATGATGACATGGACATGCCAGACAAGGAGACTGATCTCCCAGCATATCCAAGCAACCTTTCCAAACCACCAGTGAGAGCTTCCATCAAGAAGCCATCCATCTTCACCCGAACATCCCAGAGCATTCAGCAGCAGTTCCCTCAACCACCAAGCAGAGTGGCTCCGCAGATGCAGCAATATGCTACACAGAGAATTCCCTTTGCCACCGACATGGCACAACCACAACGAAATCAGGAGAATATGCGACTACCAGCACAATATGGTCCGAGCATAAACACTTCATTCGCTCCTATGCGAAACATGCACACTATACAAGCTATCAATGGCACTTCACCAACAGACATCACCCTCCCCGAGATACATACCGATTCCACAGACGCATCGGGTGGCAATGTCAGCCTGCCATCGTGGGCGACACCTGGCCACGTCTTCAACACCCTTTCACAACAAGAGATAGTCAACCCTGATGTTATTTTCCCCCGGATTCCGACCATCTCTATGGATGATGTGTTTGCCGAGAACCCAGACCGACTGCGACGCTTGAGAATGCGGACCAGCAGTGCAAATTGGGTACGAACAGGCGATGCGCTTACGCAAGTCGAAGTTATCGACGACCGAATTGGTCGACAAGCGATCAGGAATGCTGGAGGTTGGATCTTTGCCCCATATGGCAACTAATGATGAGACGAACAAACATGAATTGAACGACGAGGTGCTCCTGGAGGAGCTCAATGAGGTTTTTGCGCGTTTTTGGTTTTGAATTGTGTTTGATGCATGGGATGCTCCAGAAGGAGCGAAACAAAGCCTTTATCGTTACGATGGCTTTTGAATTGTTTGCGATGCATGGGATGCTCCAGAAGGAGCGAAACAAAGCCTCTAGCGTTACGATGGCTTTTTTGTTTTTGTATTGATAGAGTGATACCCCAGCTTTTGCTAGTGGCAGAAGAAGTTTTGCTTGAATGAGATTGTACAGTCAGACTTGCTTTCCTCCCTGGTGCACTATTCAATATGCCCACCAATATACCTACTTCAGTCCTTTGTCCCCAAGTATATGGGCCCGCAACAGCCCCTCAAGATGTTATTGTTACAACATGCCGTCTTCACGTCTCTCGCAATCTTCGATGCTATACTCATGCTTGTGAGCCCTTCCTTCCTTGCCTGCAGAGAAACTCGTAAGATCGCGTTCACAGCAGCAGCAGCATCAGCAGGCCATGTTCTCGGCTACCTTACAGCACTACTGGTCCTTGCTGCGGCTTGGCGCACCCTCAGATAGTCAGACTACAGATCAATCTTCTCCTTACACGGTCGGACCGACAGCGTCCGTGGTCCAGTGGATGTACCACAGTCTGTTGACTAGTTTTCCGCGGTGCTGCTGACGTTCAGGCAGACAGACGTAGGGCAGCGTCTACGATGGGTTGGTTGTGTCACGTAGGGGTTTGGGATGGTTGGTGATCACGTTCAGCTGTGCCTGGGAAGGACAACTACAGTAATATGTGTGTAGTACGACTCCGCCCACGCGAGGTTCGTCCTGCTGGAGGAAAGCTACACGTCAGTGGAGTTCCCCACTGGCTTCCCAAGACCATGTCTGACGCTTGAGGTATATGTGACTACGAACGGGAAGGGGAAGTGGACACTGCAGCAGGAAGAGACATGTGGATGATTATGGGAGCAGATGGTACCAGGACCTGGAGATCTTCGTTTGGGGCTATTCGGACCTAAAGTTGCAATGGACGGATTCAAGGGTTGGCTTGTAAAATATGATCAGCGAGTGTCAGGGCTGACGTGGTTAACCAACGGTGCCTTTTTCTCTGTCTGCTTTACACACTGCCAGATATTTCTTTTGCTCCTCAGGACACGGTCGGAATCCGGACCCTGCAGTGGGATCTTCGCTGAAGGTCCATCGAAGACCTGCTCGCATTGCCTTGATGCAGGGTCTGGACAAAGAAGCAGACTTCCTGCAAGACGACAAGTTTTGTTCAGCTCGTTCGTGGGTTTGAGAATTCGAAAATCTGGCTTTGAATCAATTGTTACATCATCATCATCATAGTGGTTAGCTTGAGCGCTGGTTCGAAGACGGAAAACAGGAGGCGGCCGGTAGCTCGATCCTGTGAGCAGCCTGTTGCTCTTCTTACAAGGTCGACCTGGAGGCATATGGAGTGCTTGGATCACTGCTGGTGGCTTCTATCTTGATAGTGATTGACGAAGATGCTGCTGCGTTGGGGTCGCGTTCAACAAGCACCAAGAGCCATGGATTGTTGCGCATCAGGCGCGTCGTTAGAGTGCGAGGGGAACACCTTGAGACAGCTGTTTCATCGGAGACTTCCTATTTCTGCGTTGGTCGGTGATGCTGGGCTTCGAGGAGATCAGCAAGAGCGCAGCTTGGGACTTTAGGACCCTCTTGAAAGCATGGTAGTGGGTGAAGAAAGCACAAGAGACACAGAAATGATACGCAAAGGGTTCGCGCAATTCCATCTCGGATAGGGATCGGAGGTTGATAGGGATGGGCACGATCGCATGAATCGGAGAGCTCTGATGCTCGATGTGGCCGATGCGAGCTTGGCCAGGAACGCTGCCGCATTGAGGACGTCGTTCGAGGGAGGCAAAAGCCGCTCTCGCGCACCAGCTTGTAGCTCTCATTGCCTCCCATAGCATCAAGAGGTTCGGCGGTCTATGAAGGGAAACGACCGGGTGTTCTGGGACTAAGGAGTCAGCATGTTTGGGCGCGGCCCGTCACGTAAGTTGATAGAGCAGATGTTCGACGATTGCAAGATGTATGGTAAGAGCATAGATATGCTAAAATTCTGCTTGGATGTGGGTGGGCCGGGGTAATGTATTAACACCAACGACTTCCCGTTGGGACCCGTTAATTGCGCAGTGCTATAATCGGAGGTTGCACGGCGCGGTGATTGAGCTGATACTTTTCATGAAATATTGTCGGGACGCATACGATGATTGGCAGTTGATAGTCAAGGTGGTGGCCAGTGAGACGGTGTGACGGCAGCAGATTTATTTTGACGGCCCTCGGAATCGTTCCCTGTTACCTGATAGAGCGATCAATATGTCCCAACGTGGTAAACTTTAAGAAAGTATGTAGAGCAAGTGGCGGTGAATTGCTGTTCAAAGTGAAGCAATATTGTCTTTGTGCGTTGTAAATAGATCATACCTGACTCGGTCCCTTGGGCATCAACGCAGACAACGGGGTAGCAGCTAAAGTACCTTAGCTTGATGTAAGGCTGCCATGCCAGCAAGGCTGGATTATGTCATATCCGAATTGGCCTTAAAGATTGAGCACAGCAAGTATTAGCAAGCTCGAGAAGGTCTTCATGAACGTATTGTGACCGGAAGAGCACGTCAACAGAGTGAAGCATTCTGGGCATTGGAAGCAGAAGGCCAGGCGGTATTATCAACTATGACAGCTTCTGGATCTTTGAGCTCGCTTCTCGATCCCGCCAATTTTCCTCAGACACTCAGATCTGAAGATGGCACTGCTCATGTAGAGCTTCGTTATGACACTCTTGATGTCGCCTTTGCCTCACGCTTCATACGCTCGAGAACAGCAGGAGCTAACGTCTTATTTCTGGGCACAACGAGGGACAACTTCGATAACAGACCCGTATCCCATCTGGCCTACCAAGCTTACCCAAAGCTCGCTCTGAACACTCTGCTCAAGATTGCGACCGAAGTAAGATCGAAGCACAGTTTGGAAAAAGTCATTATTGTGCACCGGCTTGGTGAAGTTCCGATAGAAGAAGAGAGCATTATAGTTGGCATCAGTTCGGGCCATCGTGGGCCCGGTTGGAAAGGCGCCGAAGAGATGCTGGAGCGAGTGAAAGAAAGAGCCGAAATTTGGAAGCAAGAATGGTTTGCTGACAGTCAAGCAGTGGATGGACAGCCTACAGCGGTATGGAAAGCTAATAAAGACACTGATCAGCATGGTCGCTCAGTACAAGCTGAATAAGCCATCCAGCGATTCGCTGGCTACACTATACAACGAGGTTGAGCTCGTACCTCCTTGCATATTGTTTGCCGGAGGATTTGCGCCGGGCTGATCGTGGTTGGGCACTAGCTACGAGTACCTACCCAACCAGACGAGAAGGAGGTTCCCGCTTACGCAAGAAACAAACCCTCCAATCGGGGAAGAGTCACGAAATTTTCACCAATACTCGTGCGCGCGAGGAGACCAATTTTCCGGACTCGGGCTGAGCTATGAGGCGCTGGTCAGCACAACCTGGGTCCGGAAGGTGGAAATTCTCCATTGAGAAATGTGAAGGCAAGGCTTGCATCACCTTGGTCCGATATCAGACTCAGCGCCATCAAATGTAGTCAACACCTGCGTGAGTGACGAGGTACACCAGGACGCATACAGACGATTGCAATAGTTGTGCGATATGGCTAGGAGCGTTGTGTGAGACTGCAACGCTCCTAATTTCTACGCTGGTCGACATGCTATATTGCCAAAACCAGGTCAGAGTCATTTCGCAGCACCAGGAGCAGCGGACGTTGATTCGTGCTATGGACCAAAGGCAGTGGCTAGCTTGCTGCAAGCCTAGATGCTCTTGTCTCATTGGATGACTTCTCTGATAGATCCAGATCTGTCGGTACTATTTTTGTGATACTCGACTACTCCCCGCCTCGTGGATTATTCCGAGTCGTAAACGCGTCATCTTAGCGAGCTCCATTGCGGCTTATCCACCAAGCATAGTTGACCGATAGAACTCCATCCCTTACTCGTACCACGGAAATCTGGAGAGCACATATGGTAGTCTGGGCCCAGTGAGATGATCATTTGGCCAGTAGGGGATTTATTGCTATTAGCGCAATTCAGAATAATCTACGCGGCAGGGAGTACCATTTCTGCGATTCTGAGAAGTTCACGAAATTTGTTGAAGGTACCGCCAACCTCGAGACAGGTGTCAGCATAGCTAAAAATGTACTCTGGTGACATCACCAGAGTTGCTGAATTGACTAGTAAAGAGTCTTCGACGCACTGGCTGCAATTTCCGGAAGTAGGTATACAGGGTTCCTTCGTAAACAACAATTTAGCTGTGGAACAGTAGGCCGCTGAAATGACTGTTTTGAGAGGTAATCTCGTTTTAACTGGGTACCTAGGTGTTACGCCTTAGAGGTGCTACATATGTAGAGTAGCGACCTGTTCTAGGCTGATAATCACTAGACGTATGAGTTGTATTACTGTTTATCGCTTTCAAATGACATATAAAGCGAGGCCCACATTTCCCCGGCTAATCATTGTTCACGAAGAAGCCCTGTACATAAGCAACGGACGATTCGGAATTGCTCTCTGCTGCCAAGACGTCTAGAACTAAGAACAGAGCTTTCGCCTTAGGCTTAACGTAAGAACAGTTGGGACACTTCGCGGCCAAGTTCAGTGCGAAGTGTTCCAACTATCATGACCCCAGGCCCAAGCCCGCCACTCCGGCTTTCCAAGATTGCCAATGTTGCCAAGGCCGGCCTGGCTAGCTACCAACCCAAAGCGGCCCTAGAGCAAGGGCTGCTATTTCTCGGCAGCCAGGCTAAGCAAGGAATCCTGCCAATCATGTTCCTACCTTGGAGCTCGAGGTCCGGTTTAGAGCTTCTTCATGGCAGATCTCGCTTTGATGAGGTTCGAAACAAACAGTTATGACGGCAACGACTCAGAATATATGCGCGGAGCCTGGTTATTTACCAGCATGTGGCGGGATGCCCAGTCATGCAAGGTACAGTTGAGGCAGGAACTGAATTCACTCCTAGATATGAAAATTGTATAATAAGGGCCCTCTCTCTCAAGACCCTACTACCCTCAGTTTTAACACAAGCACATTTCAAACATGAAGTTCTCAACCGTATTCGTTTTCGCTACCACAGCTGCTGCTGTCCCTTGGGGCAACTGGAAGCAATGGAAGAAGCCAAGCACCACCTGCCTGACAGATGAGATGGCCGCATACATCCAAGAGCGGTCGCGTGTTTTCCAGCTGAAGGCCGACCTGGCCGAGGCACGAGCAGCTGGTGAGGAGCTGTTCGCAGCAGATGAATACAAACAATATGGTCACTCCATCAACTCTCTTAGAGGAGACGCGGTAAGTGCTTGGCAATCATCTCATTCTCACATCGCTAACAAAACTAGCTCGGCACCCTTGTCGAACCAGATGGCCGAACATATGTCGAAAACGTGCTTTCTGCACCACCTCTAGCCAGGATCGACAGTCTCGCGACCCTGCACAACTGCACCCACATCATGGAGCACTGGGATTTCTACGGTGTTGGTGGACCACAGAATGCCAACATCCCTGTCAGAGGCTTTGCGCTCACCAAAGTTGACTTGACTCGTGAGGTACAACCAGTGGTATGGAGACAGGTCGAGTTCAACAGCATGCAATGGGCAAACAACACGGGCTTCACTATTGAGTTCCCAACAACAGGAGCGTATGCGCCAGCACCTGAGAAATGAGCAACAACAAGGAGTGGTGCTCAATGATGTATAAGTCTTAGGATGTCAGTCTATCTATTCTTGGTAAAGATAGCAATAATCTAGTCTAATTCAATCCTACTATTGACAATAATACGTCGAAAACGTCTTTGTACACATCATTGAGCCGTATGACTCAACTTTGTATCAACATGTTCTACTAGTGCGCTGCCAGATAAGGTGGTCAACATGTGCATACAAGATACATCATGTCTCCGAACAACAACAAAATACCCCATTGTTGCCGCGATGACCGGGTGGATATTGCAAAGTCGTGCAAAAGGACAGCTTTAATCGTGCACAAGTGCTGTAGCGTCTGATCTGGCCCCGTTGAGGATGGTAAGGGCACTAATCATTCTATCAAAAATGTGTTAGCGTGAGTGCGGACCTCATGAGCTCCAACGTGATGCGGAGATGGACACGCAGCAAGATGGTTACAGATAGAGTTGAGTGTATGCCCAGTACCATCGTCAACAGCGGTCCGCGTACGTTGATCTCGGTAACACGCGAACATGGCAGACTACTGACAGTTCCTACCTCGACAACCAGCAGGGAAGTGGGCATAAATAGGTATGCTCCGCGGGGTCAAGCTACTGCACATCACCGCCTGAGCACTCAAAGCATCGAACCTGTCTAGGTAGACAGTTGTGTGCCGGAAGAGTCCTATCGTTGGAACATGGAAGACCAGCTTACGCGTGGTATCTTGGCCGCTCTTGAGGTACCTCGCGACGTACAGATATCGAAGGACGGCAAGCGTGTCACCTATAGCACAGTCCGCCACTCGGAAGGACCACGGTTCACTGGAAACATTCATCTGCCTTGCCACGGTGAGCAAATCTATTTCAGCAAGACGAGTGACACACGGTGGACGCCTCGACCTTTCGCCAGCCTTTAGCCCTGATGGTGCTTCCATAGCATTCCTCTCCAATCGCGGCAACAAGCACAATCATCTCTACTTAATGTCCGTCGCAGACAAAAAGGGCGTTACCAGGCTGACTGGAAGCTCTGTTGACGGTGCAATTGAGGCATTCAAGTGAAGTTCAGATGGCAGCTTGGTCATTGTCAACGCTTGTCCCGTCAAGGATGTAGACATCAAAGTCTATGGCGACGGCCTGATGTACAGGAATCTTTGGGCCTGGGTGTGCACACCAGAGAATTGTTCCAATTCACGGTGAAGTCAGTTAGCGTGTGTAACTTCGACTTCGGTGCCGATGGGAGTGAGATTGCATATTGCACGCACGCGAATTCCCGAATGGCTTCAGGTGACCATGGTCAGGAAGCCAAAAGGTGAAGCTACGTAGAACTGTAAAAGGCATATTGTGCAGGGGCCTAATAGCCTTGACGGTTTGTGCTGGTTGGAGCAAGGTATCATGGGTACCGCTTCCTATAGCTGACGTGGAACTTGCGAAGGAAAAGCATTTCACCTCTTGACAGAAGAGAGTGCCAAGCTATTTGGATAGTATGGTGAGCACAACGGTGCCAAAATAGGGCTGAAAACCTGCTGGGGCTGAAGCTATGGTCGGTTTGCAAGAACATCTCCACGATTCGGTGTGCGAGACTTCAACGACAATATATTATACAGTGCCCGAGAGATTATGACAATTTGCGCTGCCACATTCGAAGAAGGCTCGAGTACCCTTGCAATTATCAAGGGCTCCCTTGGTAAGCTTTCTGAGGTTTACTCAATTGTCTAGTCATGGTCAGCGTATTGCAGCCATGGGCAGCGTTTTCCACTCTCGATACTGTCTTATCAATACCTCGAGGTCTTTTCGAGACGATACCGCATACTGTACGGTTCGAGACCTCCACAAGACAGCCCGATTAGGTATAGGCTTGCTAAGTGGTGGCTACTAGCGTGAAGATAAGGCTGATAGGCGTTGACGTTGCCTTAGAGGAGGGAGATTAATTAGTAATAGTTGCTCTTAACGATACGTCGTTGTAGTAATAATCCGAGGGGCTGCGCAATTGGCTGCTGAACGATATTGTTATTTAGTCGGGCGAGGCTGCGTACTTTCAGGTTAATACCGACGAGGACGTAGTCGTCCACGAGCTATAGTCATCTCATAACAATAGCAATAGCGATACGATGATATTAGCTAATCAGCTACCCTCCTGCCTAATCAGGCTAGCAAAGTACGGTATAGTATCACCAAGATCTCGAAACCTCATCTTGTTATATATCGGTTTCGAGACAGGTATCGGGTTTCGTATCTGGAGGACCCTGGCCATGGGTATCGGCAAGATATGTTTTCTAGAGTACGGCAACAATGGCGTCCCCATGGATGACTACTATTGCATCTCGACTGCTTTGCAATCCAATATTGGTCAGAAACCTCTCCTAGCCGTGGTCGTAGTTAGTGGTGGACCACATTCCAGGTGCACAGATGGGTTCGATGCACCTATGGCAGCTTCACTCAGCCTATACCTCATGTCTAAAGACTACTTCGTGCTTAACCCAAACTACCGAGGCGGAAGCAGTCGTGTCCACAAGTAGCCGTCAATGGGCATGCTGAAATCTCCTATGAGGATGTCGCATGGCTCGTCAAGGAGGGTATCGAGGAAGGTCGGATTGACAAGGGCCGAGTCGCTATCACAGGCTTTTCACAGGGAGAATACATTGCTTACACAGCAGTGACGAGGTCTTCTACATTGCGCTCAAGGCACATGGCAAGGAGTTTGAGATGGCGTTATATCCAAGACATACACATGTCTCGCCTCCACTGGTATGGGAGAGGAAACACTTTCTTCATATGCTAGCTCGGGTGAGGAGGTTCTTTGCCAAACATTTGCTAGGTCAGTGAACTCTCCGCCTTCGCACCAGGGCGTCAGACCTCTTTCACCTTGGGCCTTTCCTCCTATCGATCGACAGAGAGATCCAACAAATTTAGTTTTCGGCTTTGTAATGTCACGAAGACCTGCGGAGCACGGATTAGATTGACGACCCCTTCTCTTACAATTGAAGTGTGGCGAGCATGACTTATCGAGGGTAAGAACGGCGAGCTTGAGCGAGCATAGCTGAAGGCAAGACAGTCGCAACTCGAGTACATAAGGCTGCATCTGCATAAAGGAACGGCAGGAACCGGTTGGTGCCTCAACCTGGTCCGCCGAAGCGGATTACCCGACACCAAATGCGCAACCTGGTGCTGACAGGGCTGACAGGCGATTCTAAAGTTAGGACTTTTTATGCAAGCGTTCAACTGGTGTTTCGAGCCTGAATCAACGAATGTTGGCAGTGCAACAAAGTACTCTAGTCGGCGTGGATCAGTGCGGTCAAACGGCCACTGTTCGAACCGAGTTGTGAATAAGCTTGGTGGGGAGTTCCGAGCTTGGCATTATTGATCGTGTGGCCACTACATATTATTAGGCTTCCATGAGGATGAGGTAGCCACATCGACAACCAGCATAGAGTGACCACTGTACCCCGGGAAGAATTCGGCACCTGCATAGCGCATCATGCAAGCACCTACTGTGTAAACACGAGCCGCTGGCATGAAACATGGTAGCACCACCTCACCCGAAATCACAGCTGCTCCTTGCCATGCATGTAGGCGCAACTGAGAACTAGCAAGTCAAGTTACCACCACTGATGGGATGGTACATCCATCCTCGGTATCGCTTCCTTCGGCTGGTTTAGAAGGAGCTACCGCCTCTAAACATATCATTCACATGCTCAATGTTCTTGATACGACGGCAAAATCTGTATGAGCTTTTCGGCATCTCAGAGCCGTGCGTTCTCGCGATCAAGTACTTGTCATGGAGATGTGGATAAGCTTTCCGCATAGTAGTGTCGAGCAGCTTTTCAGTAAGCGGTACATCGGACATCGGCAAGCTCTTGTGCTGGCAACAAGTCTCTTTTTACATTGGTAAGCGAGTAGCAGAAGCTCCAGCGTCGCATTCGCTCGTACTCCTTACTACGTGTCACGAGCCGTGAACTTCCAGCACACAGCGGACCAATCCAGCTCGTCTGGTCTTCTAAAGCTCGAAGATGCGTCTGAGAGGGAAGGCCTGCTCCCAAGACAGTGCTCGGCAGCGCTAAAAGGCTTACTTGTCCGCATAGCCGGCAATTCAGCGGAGTACCGACTCGAATACGATTACTTTATGGTCGATTTTGCTTAGCTCACAGCATTATGCATAAATGTGCATGACTTGGCCTCCTACGCAGCGATGGTGTCACCATCTGCAGCTGAGCATCATCGAGTACTCAAAGCTCTCTGTTGCGATAAGCTTTCAATTCGTTCTATATGTGTTCTTTAGAGCATCTACCGCTCACATCGGGGCCCCTCTGCGTCGTCTAGAACACGTCTGAAAAGGAGGAAGGGAGTATGCGAGTGCTTATTAACTTGAAGCAGCCAAAGGATCAGCAATCTCAGTTGATCTGCGCGGGCTGAACGAGTTCAGGACCGGATTAATCTCTGGGAACCCACAGACTCATTGGCGTGATGACAGAGAGCGAGGTGGCACCGACTAGCCCTGGAACTGGAGTCCGCCACGAATCTCGAAAGGGCATAGACAGCTTTGCGGCTGTTTGTTCCTGGTCACTGCGGGGCTGCAATAACGGACAAACATGCTCTGCGGGCTTCAGGACGCGTTTATGGTTGGCTCTCAAGTGCAGGCCGGAGCCTTTTTCTGCTTGGCAAACACCATTGTGCAACAGAATTGACTCTGCCGGGCGCGCCGCTAAGCGAGAACGGCGCAAGCTACGGAGCTGAAAATAGCAGCAGACAGCCGCAAACGGTGTGCCTGAGGTCTCGCAGACTTGACCCAAACCGGAATATTCTACACTAAGCCCCTGTTTGGTGTCTGTTGCTTCGTTGTGTTCACTCGTGCGTGTCACAGCATGCGATATTGATGGTCATCACTTTTGGCCTCCCTTTTTGCCTTCTAGCTCTCACACGAAGCAATGTTCTCTAGCTCCTATTATAGAGCTTAAGATATGGTACAACATCTACGATAAGCGTCAACCTGGCATGAGTCATGCCGACCTGGTCTCTTTCGTGGCTAGCTGGCTACCAGATTGTTGGAGATGACTTGCATGTCGCTGCCTCTTTAGGAGGGCCTTAAAGCTATGCCTTCGGCGACCCAGGCGTATCCAAATCGTTTTTCAGCACTCCACCTGATATCCATGCTCTCTCGCGTGTTGAGTCGTGCTATCATTGTCCTTTTTCAGCTGTCAGGATCTCTGCCAATCCTTCGCTCCCCCCATGGCTTCTGTTTAGCGCGGCTCCCGCTAATCTCAATCCTGCCTGCCTTCGCTTTCGTCAGGGCTCCTACTGGCTACTTCCTCGCGGATTCTCCACTGGCGGGCTAAGTCGACCTACTGTACGATTCTGGGAGCTCAGGATTTGCCTGCAACGTTCAGCTCAGCCTATCTGACTGCGCAGGCTCGTCATCTTTCACTAGGCTTATCCTGCTCAGCCTATCTCCCATGTTGGTCCTTGCTTCGCCTTCTTACTTCGGGCCCTGCTTTCAATGCTTGTTCCTCCGATCATCCTTTACTCGGGCCTGCTACTGTAATATCCTTACCAACCAAGACGCTCGCTGCTCCCCCTTCCCATCTCCCGCCTCTATACACATTCGTTTCAGTCCTCAGCACGGTTTCGATTTCCTGGGACGCGCTCGACGTAGCTCAAGAGCTTCGCGCCTTCTACATCATCCACCTGGTCAGCAACTGTAAATACATAGAAAGGAAGGAGCGAGAGTGTACCGACATAGAGGAATTGGATATCCAGCGTAGCTTCCTCAGTCATGGAGGGAGGCGCGAACAACGATGGGGGGCTCCGGCCTATTTCACAACCAACTCTTGCATCGAGGTTCCCGTCATTGAGAAGGCTCAACTCAGCAGAAGCATACCGACATAGATCACTGCCACTCGAACCGACATCGGGCTCCGACGGTGGCAGCGAGACCACCTTTGCAGCGCTTTACGATGACGGCCCGGACTATCACGTTGGACACTACGGTGAGGAACCTGCAGTGGGCATGTCGCATCGACCAGGATCGCAGACCTCGTTCGCCCCTTCATTCCGCACCCGAGACAGTCGAGTATTCAGCGATGACCATGACATTGATCAACATCCCGATCTCCTTGCAAACCAAAGACTCCTCGCTGAAGGCTACATGAACAACAATGACCCATACCGCGATCATCCATCACCTCAATTCAACATGTACTCTCAGGAAACCCTCGCACCGAATAGTTACCCTAATGCTTATCCTAATGAAAAAGGTGCACTGGCCATGCCGGGATCAGATCGGCCAATTAGCTCACACTCACACCAAAGTTGGTGCACGTGTGACGATGATCATGGACATGGACATGGACACGGACACGGACACCCTTATGACTCGAAGGACCGGAATCTTGACATCGAAGCACAGAAAGAGCCATCCACACCCACACCTTTCCTCCAAGATGAGAAGAAACCTCCCCAAGGACCAGGAGCCGGTGCTGGGTCCGGTGGGAAAGGGCCACCGGGTCCTGGAGGCAAGCCTGGCGGAGGCCCGCCCGGACCACCAGCCCTGCCACCGTTCCCTCCCGGTTTCCCAGAGGAATATAAGGTAGGCACGAATGTTCTTATTAGATGATACCACGCTGACATTGTTCTAGGTCGTTTGGGATGGCCCAGAAGATCAGCTGAATCCAAAGAACTGGCCGACGAAGAAGAAGTGGAGAGCTACTGCTTGTATCGCTTCCTTCACCTTCCTGTCACCTTTGGCGTCTTCCATGATTGCGCCCGCACTCGGTCAGATCATGCAGGACTTCGACATCACAAGGCAACTCGAAGCACAGATCACGTTGTCCATTTTCGTGCTTGCATACGCCATCGGACCCATGTTACTCGGTCCTTTGTCAGAATTGTACGGCAGAGTATACGTGTCGCAAGCATCCAACGTTTTCTTCCTGATATTCAACACTCTCTGCGGCTTCTCTCAGTCCAAACAGCAACTGATGGCCTTTCGTTTCTTGGCCGGTTTAGGAGGCTCGGCGCCACTCGCTATCGGTGGGGGTGTACTCGGTGACATCTTCAAACCAGAAGAGCGTGGTAAAGCCATGGGAATATACGCTATGGGACCTCTGCTTGGTCCTGCGATTGGCCCTCTCGTGGGCGGTTGGGTCGCCGAGAAGTCAACATGGAGATGGATGTTCTACGCCACTTCTATCGTGAACCTGCTCGTCCTCATTTCCGGCTTCGTCTTCTTCAAGGAGACATACGCGCCGTACCTGCTGCATATCAAAGCGAAGCGAATCCGAAAGGAGACTGGAAATGACAAATATCGAGCACCTGGTGAAGACGATCTCAGCCTACCCGTGTACAAGAAGGTAGCGAGAACGATGGGCCGCGCGTTCGGCATGTTGTTCACTCAGCCGATTGTACAGGTGATGGCACTCTATATGGGTTTCTCATATGGTGTTCTGTATCTCATGCTGTCAACATACCCTATGCTCTGGTCGCAACAATACGGGCAAAGTCCGGGTATCGCTGGTCTGAACTACATCTCTCTCGGACTCGGTTTTTTCATTGGCGCACCTCTTTGTGGTAAGGCGAACGACACCATCTACAAGAAACTCAAGGCGAAAACGCGCGACGGCAAGGGGAAGCCCGAATTCCGTATGCCGCTGGTGATTGTCATGTCTTGTCTGGTTCCAGTCGGTCTCCTGACCTACGGATGGGCGGCACATACTCATACTCACTGGATTGTTCCAAACATTGGCGCATTCCTCTTCGCCGTCGGTACTATTGCAGCATTCCAATGTGTCACCACCTACCTGGTCGACACATTCATGCGTTTTGCTGCCTCGGCTGTCGCTGCCGTCACTGTGCTCAGATCGCTGTTTGGTTTCGCTTTCCCAATCTTTGCCCCAGAAATGTACGACGCCCTCGGTTACGGCTGGGGTAATACTGTGCTCGCCATCGTCGCTGTAGTCATCGGGCCAGCTGTTCCGACCTTGTTGTGGCTGTTTGGAGAGAAGTTGAGAAAGAACAGTTCCATGGCGAGGATGGCGCAAGCTCCGCCTGGACCACCGGGTGGCAAGGGCCCAGGTGGCCCTCCTGGAAAGGGCCCGGGAGGACCGGGAGGACCGGGAGGCCCAGAAGGACCGGGGAAGAAGGGACCAAATGGCCCTCCAACACAATAGACCGATGCTCGGCGCCTGAGCTGATCTCTCTGCGTCTATAATCTCGAAATCTATCACATTTTATTACCATGAAATCGGTCAGCAGTATCACACTATTGAGACGAACCTCGAATGGCCATTTCAAAAGCGATGCACATTACGGCGCAATATGTCAACATAATGGTTAAGACCAGGAAAGCCGTCCATCGACACAACTTTTGGGAATGGATCTATGCCTTTGCCACGCTATATCACGAAGTTACGAACGAACATCAACAGCAGTTGGCTACCACGACGGAAGATGTATAAAGCCTCTCATATGTTAAGTTTCACATCAGTCGCCCATTGACCTCAAGGTTACGAAGCATGCGACATCGTCGTACAGACGCAAGGCGAAAGCATTAATAGAGGAGGACACGCGTCCGGTGCGTTCATTGAGGCACTGGGAAGTAGCAACTTTGCGAAGGTGCTGGACGGAGTTAGGAAGGATCGAAGCACAGAAATTTCGTGCGGAAGATTAATGATACATTTTTCAAAAATTCAGCTGTGTGTTCCTCTTGACTCCTTATCATTTCTGATCGCGAGCATACTAAAGTCGACTCGCCAAACTGCTAGCACCAAGCTAAGAAGCATCTCGAGCAATTTCCACCAACTAGTACCGAAGGTGACTTTGGGCCATGTTTCGCGATAATCATTGTCACTGCCTCGTATTCAATTGCTAATGGTCTAATCTCAACCAAATCTCTCAGTCACTTCAGCCTTCGCCTCGAGACGCTACACACGTCATCGGGTCATCTTTCACCACTGCCAGTCAGAAGCATTGCGCACACCAGCCCAGCAACTCATGAGGTCTACGATCAGATACTGGGTCATAGCTGCGCTCGAGGTATGGCGAGTAGCATACCTGCGAGCTGCGGCGCAGCGCGAACAACAGGCCGCAGTCGATGCTGAGAAAGCAAATTCACACGACGCCATATTGTCGCCAAGGCCAGTGAAGGCACAAACATCACTACTGCGCAAATCGAGAACTAAGACCATGATAACTTCGCGCCCCACCCATAGCAACCGAGCATAGTGCTTTCCCGAGTACTTTTCGAAATCACCCTTGACGGTCAGAAGGTAGGAGGAACATGGTCAGTACGTGTTGCAGTCTTGGTGCTGTACTATGGTCTCATACTGGGCAGGCACGACCATATCATGCTGAGGACTCTACCAAGGTTGGCCTAACATCTGGTCGGGCTAGAAACGAACCGAGGCATATTCATGGCGCGGCTGTACTTTGGCAATGATTTCTGCTTCGAGGAGACTCGTGCGATATCTTCGTGGTTGGGATGCAGCGGCAATGTCTGAAGAGCTGCATACTGATACTGCGTCGATAATATTAGCAGAGCATGTGATGAGGCTTTCTTGATTTCGTAGACACATAATCCATCTTCAGGTACCAAACATCACCAATCCATCGACCCCACACCTCCAGCATCATTCAGCCATCACGAACCAAAGAAGGCCCTTGCAAAGCAGATTGAAGCACTCCACCACAAAGCAGAGCAGCCTCAGAGTCTTGTCGAGAAGGTGGCCAAAGGAGCTTCAGAGACACAAAACCGACATGACCGATTGACTGAGGCCGCCCACACCATGCTTTGAGCGAGGAATACTCGTCAGCTATTATAGCTGACATGAACATGATCCTGTGGAGACGATTAGCACGCAGCGTCCTCAGGACTACCGCCTCGGTCACGAAGGTGGCTTGCTGGCTTACCCAATGGTTAAGTGTCACGCTTCCCAAGTCAGACTGAGATCTCCATTCTGCCCATGATTTGACGGCATCTCTTGTAGGACTCCAGATCCGTTGGCCCCAGATAACATACTTCAGGTCCAAGGCTGCCCGATTATCCCTTGCCCATTCTGCAATCTCCTGTCCACACATGGTAGCTTGATTCAGATCATCCGAGCACATCATGTCTGTCGCTGTCCCGTTGTAATGGTCTGAAGGCTTGTTCCCTGATGGACGCTTACAGCCCACCTCCCGGGTACGCCCTGGAAACTTGGCAATGATGGCTTTGGCACCTTTGATGGCGACCTGCTGACATCCGCCCTCACCAAAGCGTGGTGGCTGAGAGTAGCCACCGCAGCCTGGCTCGGAAGATTGGCAACATTTGAAATCGGCGGGTCCGGGGCACCGGTTGCTGACTGAGTTGCCTTTGCAGTCACTTACCCAGCGGCAGTTGCCTGCTATCAGCGCATCCTGCTCATCGCCGCGGAGGAAAGCTGGAGTGCTGCCACAACTTGCTTTTGTGCAGCACTTGATGCTGTTGGACGTGCCAGGGCAGGCATTGCTGACAACGGAGCCACCGCCCGACTTGCATGTCGACTCATCTATGCACACCCCTGTGACACAAGTAAGCAGTCGGCAACGACAAGCACTCTCAGCAGAAATTGTGAAATTGCAACCTGACACCGAAGGCTGACGTACCAGGCCTTTGACCTGCTCCAACGCACGGCTCATTCTGGGCAGATCCGAGTACAGAGCATACAAGGCTTGCAGTAAGAAGGAAAGAGGGAAGCTTCATGGTCATGTCTGACAGTACGCTGGACCTGTGAAGTTGGGCAGGAAACAGAAGAGAAACGCTGCCATTGCCCGGGCTCTCGTCTACTTGTACTTTCGAAAGCGTTGCGACGTCTTCCGAGGAAGATTGCACAAAGGCCTGCGACCTTGCGAATCTGACAGCACAACACGTTGACCGATTCCTGTCAGAAGCTGGGTTGGTGGCACTATCTTCAGCTTTCGCTTACGACATTGAGCCATTGGCTGTCTCCCTCATCACTCAACCAATGGCATCGTGCCAAGCACGCCTCCGCCTAGGCATCATTGATCACATCGGTCTCAGCCTTATGGGGCACTAAGTGCCGAGCCAAACAAGTCGTAGGCCCAGGGGGCACATGAAGCTTGCTGAATACTTGGACCGCCGCAAGTGCCGTCGACGCCAGAAACCACACCAGCGATGTATTGATAGCAGGAGTAATCTACCGATAGCTTCCAAATTTACGAAGCACCATGCTACATCGCGGACGACATGACCTGTGTCTTCGCGAAGGACCTTCTGGAGAATCTGCCGACCAGAGCAACTGCACACCACCTGTGTAGCCAAAACTAGACTGGCTGCCGTAGATCTCGGAAAGTTGAAACACTAGTCCAGCTGCCATTCCTTTGTCCGCCAGCGTGTGCGCAACGCACACCTTTCGTATGACAGATAAGACCGCTTTTCGTTCGACAGGCATGCCAGCAGAGTCTGAGATCTACGAAAGGTGCGTCTAGGGAAATGGCCAACCGACCTCCAAGGTGCGTCCACACCGTTTGATGTGACAAGCTGTCTCTGACAAATAGCAGCGAGCTCTTCTTGCCTAAGTCGTCAGCCAGAAGACATGAGGATGAGAGCATCGAGCATGAAATCGTAACACGGATAAACCGGCGAAGCTCGAAGTCCCCGGACACGACGCGTCGACAAACCCTAGCATCACTCGTCGAGCAGAAATGGACCGACTTACATGCTGGGGAGGTCAGCGCTCAAGCTCAAGAACATTCCTGCAATCTGACCCCAAGCAACGACCGGAGCATAACCCCAATGGGTAGATCAAACCAGGTCTCAACGTACCTCCTCGACGCAACTCCATCACCTTCTTGGGTCAAATCGGCAAAGCATAATCTTCGGGAGACGAGCCAAACCCGTGCTACACTGACGCAAAAAGCAGCGGATCTTTACGCAACCGCATCGGGCATCATACCACCGTACCTCTTGGCACGACTCACCGAGCTCGGCGCACTTGATGAAGAGGACGATGACCCTCAATTTCCACTCGGTCTGGATCCGTCGGAGCAGATCGATCAGGTCAAGTTCTTCCTGATGCAGCTTGGGAGGGTGTTGGATCGGTTAAGTGACAGAAGAGGTGGAGAAGACTGATGCTCAAGCTACGCTGCAGGTGGGGACAGAACGAGGGTAATGCAAACAAGAAGCTCGCTCATGATCTCCAGATTTTGCCCCACGCTTACAAGCAGATACTGAGCAGGCAACGATGAACTAATAGACATTTTTCCTGAATACTGAAAGAAACATGACCAAGACCGACGACCAGCCTCCGTTCCTCATTCCGTTGAAGCTGGCTTCCATTTGTCTCGCAGTGCTTTGGCATATAAACGAAGAACTCTGTTTGCTGGAGCAAGCCGCACGGGCAATGGCCGTGAAAAGCATCTCGTCCTTTCTGATGAATATCAGCTCCTAACCACCCTTCGGCACCGCACCACCAAGCACGATTAACGACATATTTAGAGTGTGGCAAGCGTAACGGGCAAGGCTGATTACCCCTAAAGTTGAACAACGATACTGGTACGGCTAATTCCCAGATCTGAACACTAGACGTCGGGATACCGCCCAGTCACAGCTCGAAGGCCACGTCGCCGACTAAGGAAGCACATACACATACACATACACATACGGTCATGCCAACGTAGCCTCATGAGCAGGTAAAGCCCACCTCCAGCCCACTCCACGTCACCGCTCTTGCGCCTGCTCCGGTCTGCTCCGGTCTGCTCTTCTGCAAGTCGTATCGACACATCAACCGACTGACTGACAGACTGACCGACCCCTTCCTCGTCCGCGCATCCACAGATCCCCACGACGCAATGAAGAACGAAAACGATCCCACAAACTACCGATCGCAGTTGGCGCACCGCACCGTGCACTTCTGCTCACGGCTTTCGAGTCACCTGTGTCTGTACCGCACAGGCTCATTGAGCGCGCTACCACCACCACGACCAGCACCAGCCGGCGTCAATGGTGCGACCACGACGACCATCGCCGCAGCCGCGACAGACTCAGTCCGGGACACAACTGCACTTTTGCGCGGAATGCGAGGAACAATATAGTATGTGCCGACACGTCCGTGAAGAGGGAGAGAAAGAAGCTTGTTGAGGAGGTGAGGGATGAACAGAACATGAGAGGGGGGATGGTAAGGTTGAGTCGAAGGAAAAGGGGAAACAGAAGCACACGTCGTGTGATGAGATAAGCAAGTGAGAGTGACGAAGGGTATGGCTGGCGGGCAGCGCAAGGTAGAGGTCGTCTGCTGTGGTGTGGTGTGGTGTGGTGTGGTGTGGTGTGGTGTGCTGTTTGAGGTACGACACAGACAGATGTATGTCGAATCATATACGAGATATTGTTGTGCTGTGCTTCATTGTACGTAGCTTGGACTGGATAGAACGAACCAGACAGACAGGGATGGAACTAGTAGGAGCTGTTGAAGGGGTTGTGTTTCGTTGTTTGTGACGTTGAGATTCAGGGGAGGAAAGAAAGGCAGAAATGCCCCGAGCAGACGGTATGATCAATCAGATGGCCTGCATCCACGCCTCATTGTCCTGAATTATGATCGCTACTAATGCTGTTGGTGTCTTTGGACATTACATTGCTTTGGGAGAATCTTCCATCATTATCTCCAGGTAGCTAGCTAGCTAGCTATACCCTTGTGCCTGCTTCGCCGTGCTTTCAGTGCAAGCGTGCAAACACGTACATACATATCAATGACCAAGTTCCTTCCGCTCAGCTCAGCAGCTGGTCTTCCCTCACTACTACTTCCAACCCTTCGTTTGAACCAGTAGAGGCTGAGCAAAGTCATAGACCATGTCTATGTCTGATCGAGACCCACAGCGGCCAAATGCTGACATCCCGTCGATATCTAATAAGCCTGGACATTACTTCCGTCGAAGCCAACGCGCAGTACCAGAAGAGCTTGCTGAGTATCTCAATGACCCACTGAACAAGGTCGAGTTCGAAGGTCAGCTGTATGGCCACGATGTGTACAGCTCCAATCGGCAAGGCGGGTTAGGATCGAGTTTCAATCGACCTGCCGCTCGTTCTGGGGGGACCATGCCAGGTCATGCAGATGCACCAACCCTATCAGGCGCAGCTGCCGCTGGAGTCCATAGCGACAATGGTGGTGGAGCCGCGGATGGAATTGATGCTGCTGGTTGCGCGGACAGTCAGAGTGAGGGAAGGTCTGTTGATGGTGGCGAGACTACAGGGCCCGGGGATGAGAATGAGAATGAGAATGGGGAAGAGAATGGTGAGGGCCATGTTGACGGCGACGATGCGGCTGGTGCGGCTGGTGCGGCTGGTGATGCTGGTGATGCTGGTGATGCTGGTGATGCTGGTGATGCTGGTGATGCTGGTGATGCTGGTGATGCTGGCGATACAGCAGGTGGAAACGACGCAGGCGACCAAGATAAAAGTGATAGTGACAGCGACAGCGTGCTCGTAATTGTCGAAGACGATAGCGATTCGGAAGAGTCTTCCCACTCAGACCATGATGAGAAACGCGATGATGACAAAGAAATTGCCGTGAGAAGTGACGATGGAAATGTCGTTGCTGTTGCTGAAGCCCACGGTCCGAATGAGCAACACACAAACCGAACCGAGTCCGACTACAACACAACTTCGGCAACGGTCCCAAATCCCACCCATACTGTTGCTACGCCACTTACCGCCAGGCAACAAGCCAGCCTTGAGCAGCTCGCAGAGCGCGTCGATGGGTGGCCAGTTGTCTTCACATCAGCAGAGCTCGTGGCAATCTTGCGGCGAAATAAGTGGTACATCACCGCAGCCGAGAGGGAAGCGTGGAGACTCATGGACGGCATGGCTCAGCGGGACGAAGATGAGGCCAGGAATACCGGCACTATACCAGAAGAAGACGGGATCGCAGAGGGTGAGAACGTTCAAGCACACGGCAACACCGTCGACGAGGGGCGTGTCGGACGCCATGGAGGTGATAGTGCTGCCATGACCGCGTCCAATAGCGACTCCAACGACAACCCACAAGAATTCAACGATCATGACACGACCGCTGCCCAGGGCTCTGACCAGGAAGGCATCACAAACAACCAAGCTGGAGCGCACGGGATTGGTAACCGGACTGAATACGGTCCACCCATTGGAGATGGACAAGATTTGACACCTTCGGAGGTGCAGGAGATCTGCAATCTCATTGCTCAAACCGTGATGATAGAGTCTGAGGACCCGAACGCCGACTCCGGCAGAGAAGTTGACGGCGATGCGAAGGACAACAATGGTGAAGGTAAGTGTCAAGCGTGTTTTTGTGCTGCGTTATCGCAAGCTGACCGCAGACCGCAACTAGCCGATGACGCAGCTACCTCACTCACAGATCCTGAGGATGAGGTGAACAGCAGTGGACCAAGCTCGAACACCCAGAAAGATGTCCGTCAAGAGCAAACAGATGGTAAGCCGGTAGTGAGCGGAGCACAACAGAGCAACCCACTGACCGTGCCCAGCAGGTGCTGAAGACGACGGTAGTGGTCACAGGCTAGGCGGCTTTCAGAGCAACGAAAGCTCGACTGAGATAACCGCTGAAGATTTGCGACGTCGGCGCATTGGGTATCCACGAGGTCCGGGGAGAGGCATGAACAGAAGCCGACATGTCATCAGAAGAATGAATGAACAACATGGGGCAGAGCCACCTTCGACGCCTACTCAATTGTACCTTCGTCCAATACCATCAGAGGTCCCGATGTCTCGAAATCACGATGCCGCCGTGACCAGTCTCGATGATAGTAGCCAATGTGCCAATGGCCAGTCCGATTGAGGTCCTCCTTCGCAGCCCGATGCAAACAAAGAGGAAGAACGAACTCAGAGCCCACCGATAGCCTTGATAGAACGAGGTCGTGTCAGCCAGCTAATGGAATGGGATGACAAGGATACTAAAGACTGGCAGATCAGGTCAATAAGGAACTCGAAGACTGCTGAAGGGTCTGCAGCATATTCTAGAGTGGATCGAAGGCGCAATGTCGCTATACTGTGCATATCGGTACACAGGCGTTGTCACTTTCCACATAGCTCGTACTGTGGTGGAGTATCCACCATTGCGAGTCGACGGCAATCAATGTCGTTGGACCCAACCATTGGTGGTAGAAGCACAATGCAAACAATGAAAGGCTGTGCTTGCTCTGTCATACTTGAAGGCGCTGCTTAGAATGGATTTGAGAACGATGCTGTCTTTTGGTGTGCTTCACTTGCTTGATGGCCCGATGGCAAGGCGCTTCCGGTGTCCAGTGGGAGGCCAGACATTTGTCGTTTGTCTTTTGAAGCTGTTTGTCTTCAGATTGCTGTGCTTGCCTTAGAGGCTGATGTGTATAAGTAATGAACGGGCTGATGCTGAGATGTTGATTTCGACTTCTCTTCTTCACAGCCAACAGAGCACCTTTCTTTCGTTTTCGGACAAGTAATAAAAGTCAGCTGAGGATCATGCCCACTGAAGACCCTATGTCATCAGACAGTTCGCCTAGTGAAGGTAGACAAGATGTCACAAGGCAAGACCGCAACCCAAGCGATATCGACAACGACGGAGAGGATCTCAGCGAAGCTGACGACACCATCTCCATCTCTGGGTGTTCAACACCGCCAGGCTTCAAAGATGCGTTCGGCCTTGATGACCTTGCCGTCAACGACAAGCCTAGTCAACATGCCACGCCTGCAGACATCTTCATCCCTGATTTCGAAATGCCACCACTAGCTCAAGACAGACACCGAGATGAACTTCGAAAGCTCATTGGTTCTCAGGCCCCACCAGATCCCCAGCTCACGCGCATACTTCAGGTAGCAGGCTGGAACGCTGACATAGCCGTCGACATATTCCACCTATGGCATGAACTTGGTCCGCCACCGAACCGTAGTCCGAAGATCGAAGCCGCTGATATTGAAGCGATAGTGCTCAAGTCGGCGGCCGAAGCTGCAGCAGCCAATCGTGAGATGAGAGCCAACGATGAATCTTCGTCTCCGGCCAAAACCGACAGAGAGGAGAGTAGGGAAGGTACGTTCCTGGCTTCTGCCACCTTCTGACACAAGTTTGTGATTGACCGCGACAGCTGAAGAAGACAACAACATTCCAAACAATGGTGGCGAAGGCCACAATGTTGACCAACCAGCTGAAGCAGGTAAGTGTCTGACCATCGAAGGGCTTTGAAAAGAGCCGTTAGCTGATCGTTCCAAGCTGAAGGTAGGGAGGACACACTCGACAGCGACGGTCAAAGACTGGGCAGTGGCAGAAATTCCGTGCCATCTGGCGAGCTATCGCGTGAGGAGATTGCTCAACGACGTCGAGGAGTGCTCCCTTCGATGCAGCCACAAACACGAACACAACCATCGCGTCCAACTCAAGCTCCACCAAAGAAAAAGCTCCATGGACCCTGGGAGGAAGGTACTAGGACGCAGGGAAGTATACGCGCAGGGAACTTGAAAGCCAAGCAACACGACCTGTTGGTTGCGCCTCCGCAAGACGGTCGAGCGCGGTCTCCAGCTACTGAGCCAAGCACTCAAACTCCTCGGCCAGAGCCCATGCAACCAGTATCCAGTCAAGATGAACAAGTTGTACTCTCCACCGAATTGCCGACTTTGGTACGTCGAGGGTCGACGCAGGAGTCAAGCCCGACGACTCTGCCTTCCACCGAACCACCCACTCTGACGCTTCGTGGAAGGACACAGCAGATGGCTCTAACAGCTCAGAAGGCCGAAGACCAGGTGAAGACCATCCCGGATAGCAACAACGACGACCAGCCCAATGAGCCTGGATCAATGCAATACGAAAACCTATTTCCTCCACATGGACATCTGCTGAACCCCGCGCCTCCTTCTGCTAGGCCGCGGAAACCTCGCCCCAGACATACGATGGCTGAAGCTCTCGGACACGTCAAGGCTAAGGAATTACGGAGAGAAGCAGCGGAGGCAGCCGCAGCAGCTGAGTCAAGCGGTACCCAGAGCGAGCAAGCTATCAGTAATGACCCGCAAAGCCCTTTAGGCCAAGCTGATCGGACCTTGCACCGGAGAGCACCAGCCAGCAGTGCCGATGAAAACTCTGATGGAGTTCAGGACCTGACGGGGAATATCGACGGCCACGACGTCGGTGCGTGGGAGGATGTAGGGCGACAACCAATGGAGGACGGTAGACTTGCTAATATCTTGTCGAAGGAGGGTAAGTGCAAAGATGGCTAGAGGCAGCTCAGCTGTGGTGCTGTGAAGCGGGTGATCTATTAGTTATTGTAACCTCTTGATGCTGATCGCTTTGAACGCCGCAAATGCTGGTGCCATAGCAGGCCAGAGCAGAAGAGAATGTGTTCAGTCAACGAGGCGCTATGGAGACATGAACATGAAAACAGGCTTCGCGCCAAACGCATAGCAGCTTGGCGCATAGAATGGCCAACAATCTTCATAAATTGCCCTCGTCGAAGACTGGTACGTCTTGTGGCTAAGGTGGTGTATCTTCTCCCGGCCGTGGCTGTATGTGCGAAGCAGCTTCTTCTAGCTCTTCGTGTTCAAAGTCTTCCACTGCCTTTCTTGCTGCCATGTCTGCCAATCTAGCAATATCATCACGGCTAAAGACCCATCCTACCGGTTTCTCTTCACTTTGCTCCGGTGGTGTGTCAACCGCACCTTCGGGCCTGTCTTCATCTACCATGTCGCTGTCGTGTTCCTCGTACAGCGCCTTATCGGTGGGTTCCCGCCACCGACAAACCATTTTCTACCCATTGTTGGATCGCGTCGCTTCCGGCGTCAGCTTCGTACCCCAAGCCCAGTAATTCTTGATTCACACCAATGATAGGTACGGCTTGTGTGCTCTCACGTCTCGAAGGACTGCTCTGGGACAATCGAGCGGGAGGTCGACCAAAGGATGACGGTAGGTGTTTAGCGCACAGTGGAGAAGAGTCCTCACGAGCGTTGTCATGCTCCCTTTCGTGGTTCGCTATTCTGGACAAGACGAATTCGTCACTTTCAAAGGAGCCAACCACGTCACCAACACTATGCGCCTTGACCTCCGAACGCATTTCGTTGAAGGCTTTTCGCATGATAACTTGGTAGTCTGAGTGTCCACGCTGAACGCCTTTCTGTTTGGCAGTCGACACGATCCATTTCTCGACTGCGGTCTCGATCGCAACCAGTCGACGTCTCCTGACCTTAACCTCATTTGGTTCTTTTTCTGCGTCATTGTCGTCCGCATTTAGTATTGCTGGTTTCTGATCCTCAGGGACTCGCGCATGCTTCAATCTCATGGTAACTCTTCGGTGCACTCGGGGAGCGCGCTGATCATGCGACACCCCACCATCTATGGCTTGTGGGGAGAGATATCTTTCGTTCAGGACTTTCAAAGGCAATGGTCTGTTGGAACCCGTGTAGCGATCCTGACGACTAGTCAACCTCACCCTCCTCACTTCCATTCATCTCGGCATCCCTTACATCTTCCATAGCACGATCCTGCTCTTGCTCAGCGCTCCCCTCGGCATTGGCATACCCGTTCTCAGCGCCATTCGTGACAGCCCTGTTCTCGGTTTGATTCGAAGTCAGACCACCAAGCTCACGCGGTGTTGCATTACCCTCGACACTCGGGGTGCCGAGTCTTCTCGTATGGTTGAAGTTCAAACCCTCTCCGTCTTTCGCATATACCTCAGCACCAACCTGACCCTTCACTGAACGATCCTGATAGGTGTTGATCATAGTGTCGACTACCAAATGCATTTCGTCGAGGTTCAAGCCGAGAGTGTCCCACCATGCCCTGCCCATCTCGTCATCCGGCAGCGTCTCACGCACATGCCCCAAGGACAGATAAAGACAGCCCCCAGCGATACTCTGGGGCTGGACCAACAAACACAATATGGTGCCGAATGAATCATTCAACATGCCCCAACTAACATTGCGCAGTTTCTTGTTGTCTTGCACATTATAGTATTTCAGAATCTCGAAGAGTACTGAGTAGGGCAAGCCAGGATCAAGGTCGAAGCAGAGTACCTCGAGCATCAGATTCTCGTGATGCTGGATGGTCTCCCTCCACTTCCAAAACTCCTTACTCTGCTCATCAATCAGCAGATTCGGGTCCTTCTGGGCCACACGGCTAACCGCAACAATGAGCTCATGCATTTTGCGCGGGTTCTCCTTGCTCTTGTAGGCGACGTAGACTGCCGTGGCTGCAACTTGATAGTGATGTGCGCCTTTGTTGGAGCCTTGTATCTGGAGGGGATGGCGCATGTAGAAGCGCTGGAAGTAAATGCTTGCGGTTGCGAGTGTGATCTGGTCGAGCTTGAGGGAGATGCCGACTTGGGTAATGAAGTTTATGCCTTTGCGGCGATTGATGTGTTCGGTCGCGGCGTCCATGCCTTCGCACCGGGAGGGTGTCAGACGTTCGAACTCGTTAGGCGTGAACAGCCATTGGGGGTCTGTGTCTTCGTAGTAGATAGGAGGCCTCGATGGCGGTGCTGAGGAGGGGTGGGAGGACATCGCTGAGGGCATCGTGCTTGTGCCCTGATGGTCAGAAGACGATAGTGGCACTATCGCAATGTTCGAGGGTCTGGTTGGGCATGCGATACTGGCTGTGACACTGGCTGTGACACTGTATGATGGTCGATAAGTCTCTACTGATTTGCTGTGATACCTGTATGATCAAGATGAGTTGAAATAAGAGATGGAGGAAAGAGATGAAACGGGTTGGGCGCGTTTCCACGACTTTGGAACGAGAAGTGGGACAGCGAGCAAGTTCGACTCTTGGTAGCAATGAGCCAGCCACGAGATAGTTTATTCCATACACTCTCTAGCCAAAGCTATCAGACTTCCGCTTCATACATCACGTTGATGTTCCATTGATGCTGCCTTGACTGTTGAGGAAGTGAGATGGGTCGTCGTCGGTCGTTGTGTCAGCCGCTGGTACTACGTCCCGAACCCCAAACTGGTTTCAGTCATGTGACGAGCTTAGGTCCCGAGATGCCTGAGGCACGCTAGATACTACGGAGTAGTGTTAGATCAACAAGCGACGACAGTAGGCTTGTTGAAGTATGATCATCATGTGGTAGATTTCTTGTACACCATCCACACATTCCGACATAGTATCAATCTAGCTTAAGGCCAAGTCCAATTTCACAAAAAGATAGATATCGCTCGTTAAGAACCTCATCATCCAGGAGGGTCTTCTGTAGTGCAACCCTCAATTCATTCTCAGTAGCAATGTCCAGGCTCCTACAGCTCCTTTTGCCAACATCGCTGACCAATGCTGCCACATCCGTGAGACCGGTGTCGTCCATCCAACCATTTGCTGCGGCCTCAGGCGTCAACAGAATGCCGTACAACACCATTATCCATAACAGTGTCTCGGGATACGCAGCAAACGTCTCATCCAGAGACTCTGCCGTCCACTTGCTGAGAGCAGGGGCGACATAGTGCCTAGGTAATAGGTGCTCACTCCACGGCAATATCCGGGACAGCACAATGAAGCAGATCAAAGCTATTCGAATGAGTTCACCCGAAAGCGTGCCTGCATCAGACCGTAGAGAGAGAAGGGAGTGCATGATGGCCAGTCTGCGCTGCATCAGCCACCTGTACTCTGCAGGGCGATATGCTTGTGTTCGAAGCCAGCTGAGTACTTCTTGTACTTCGGCAAGATCCAGTATAGCTTGAGCCACAATTGGATGCAAGTCGGCCTGCAACGTCTCAGCAATTGTCCCCATGCGGCTGCTGGTACTGATGGTCTCCCTCGATATGCTCGAGAGTACCTCAGACCTTGCATCGCTTGTGAAGGGGCCAGGGTCCCACGTAAGCTTGACCTCAGGTGCGCATTTAGCTCGTAACGCATAATACAGATTATGCATTATCAGTCGCTCTTTCTCATAATCATTGAATGTCTCAAGACCTCCCAGCTGTTCCATCATAGGTATCGCAGCGCGGTAATGTGGCTCAGCCGTCAAGAGGTTAGACGCGTATAATGCTGCACAGGCCATGCGTTGAATTGCAATAACCACTTTGTGGGTCACCCCACCGCTGGCCAATCTATGCTGCAATGCTTCGAAGGATTTCGAAATAAGGACAAGTGTGACTCGTTCATTGTGTTCGGCTGACATCGCTGGAAGATCGAGTCGGCCACTCCTGCCCATAGAGTGGCTTGCACTTGCTGCCAAAAGTGCGTACATCTCTGCTGGGTTGCTCATGCACGACCTCATATCCGCATGCAAATCTTCGACGTGCCGCATGTCGTTTAAGGAGACGGCTTTCAAATCTGTATGAAAGAACTCCGGGATCATTGTCAAGGTGAAATATTTCATGAGTGATGGAGCCCACGTCTCCAGGGGGACTTGAGAGGTGAAGGATGGAACTAGGCTGGGACTTGTAGGCAACGTGCGAGACTGCAAGAGGCCTGACTCGAATATAGGGTCATTGACGCCAGCCGAGCCAAGGCCACATACCATGGAGCCAGTCTTTACTGATAACTCTTCCCTTTGCATCCGATGAGGCGCTGATATCTCCAGTGTGTGTTGAGGACTAGCCGTGCCTGTAGGCAGCCATCTTTGTCTCTTAGTTCGAGCCGCGAGTGTCGCCGATTGTGCTTGAGCAATGCTGGGTTCTTGAGGAGGTAGTCGTAAACTTTCCGTGAGGGACAGGTTCGTAGAATGAGCATCAGAAGATGGCCGTGGGGAGGATAACCCACCACCTGAGCTGGTAGGAGAGCGGCCGCTGTCGCTTGACACAGGGGATTTGGATGCAGACTCTTCCCCGCTTTTCTTACCCTCTCGGCGCTTCGCGAAGCTCCGTCGTTGTACATGGCTTTGCTTGGTGCGGCCCAGGCGGGCGTTTCTGGCGTCTCCAAAGAGAGTACTGAAGTCTTCATGGACAAACAAAAAAGCCTCTTCAGGGACAGCTGTCCTTTTGCCTTTGGGGGGCATCAGGCAGGGAATCGTACTAGGTCAGCTCAAGCTCGCTTGTATAGGTGAGTAAATGAATAAGGGATGCTCAACATCCCATGAGAACGACCTTTGCCTCTTGGTGCGTTGGAAAGATTGGAAGCCGCAGACTGACAGTTCGTGGAAAGCTTCTAATCTGGTGCCGAAGCGTCACTACTTCGTGCTCCGAACTGCGAGTCCTTCAAGAACACGGTACTGGGACCAAGCGTGAGACGGTTCCACCTTTGATCCGTTCGAGGCTAGGATTAGGATGCGCGGTTGGTAGCTTTACTGTGTCTGGGCAAGGCTAAGGATCCCTTGCAAAAGGGTATGTGTTCTGGGAGGCTTCGGGTGATGATCTTAAGTCAATGCCGTCCAGTTGAGGCTTCATTGTCTGCTTGCTGAGTAGGAAACGACCCGGGTTTCCCAGGCTGCGGGCGCTACCTGCTTATAAGCATGGTGGAAGTTCAGACAAAGCAACCATGCGTCTGGGACATCAGTCATCTAGACCTACCGCTACTTACACATGGGTCCCCCACTGTAATAGTCGGGATCATCGTGTCCGAGAAGCTGCTGCTAGTATCATGGCTGAAGTGTCCTCGGAGGAAACGGTATATGCCTCATCACACACAGTGACAGTAGTCGCGGACGAAGCGGTAACGCCATGACGCCTCGGATGAATTGAACTGAGAAACACAGGGCAGTTGCGACCCTGAGCGCGAATACATACCACCCATGACTTCGCTTCCCTCAAGTGAGAGGCAACGTAGTGGTTAGGGCCGAGTTAGGGTCTTAGATATGCCGCCTTTAACTCACCCAACGCCTCCATCAACTTTCTTTGCTGCCTCTTGCTGCGATGCACGATTCGTCGGCGCTGATACTTTGACTCCGCGGGCTGCTTTACCAGGGTTCCTGATGCAGCGCAATTTACGACAAATCAATCAATGGCTTCTCTTCTGCTAACCTCATGAAGTGTCCGGGTTGCCATGATGCGTGAAGAGTCAGTCGCTCAAAGCGCAATTGGATGCTTGGCTTTGGAAACTCTACAGAATACTAGTCTAGATACCGAACTTCGGACATGAGTTCGACTACTCGGGTAAGGCTCGCGTCCGTGAATCGCCGGATGCTCTTGATTTGGCATCAGACGCGAGTAAAGCAATCACTGTTGCAGCTTGTTTGAATAATGTGCGCATGCGTGAGTGACGTAATGTTCAACGGCTCAGTTGCCCGGTCTTTCCGGTCTTCTTTTCGGCCGTTAGATTGTAAGTCCATCCGACGGTCGTGAGGTTAGTTGTAGTCGTGTCATCTTCATACTATGTCGTGGTGATGTCCAGGCAGATATTCCCAACATTATGGACAGGCGTAAGCCAAGAGTCGATGCTGTGCTTCAGGGCAGACAAAGCGCAGGACGGATCGTAACAACAAAGAGGTCATGATGCTAGCCAATCCAGTCTGTACCAGATCCACCGCGTATTTCTGAGGTCTTCTGCTGTCATCGCCTCGACGGTCTTCGTGATCATGCAGTCTTTCAAGCAGCATGCTGCCTCTACGGGACCGACTCTATGGAACAGGCAAGTGCGCACGTGTTACGCGTTTGGGCCGTGTGGGAGAGCTGTCCCTGAGACTGGGAAAACTGCTCACCAGGCTGTGCTCGACGTGATGCTCGCGAATAAGATGAAGGTTGGTGAAGCACGACACCAATATTGGTTCTATCCTAACAGCAGCTGATATTGCTAGTAGTGTTTGATAATGTTTCAGTGCTGGTAAGTTGACCAATGCTATGTGAACGACTGCATCTGTCAGGCACAATTCGTTGACCACGCTGTCACCTCAAACCAATTATCAACGTTTCAATAGTATCAACATCCTCAACACGCAGCAACTAGATAGCCAGGAGCAGGTGGCAAGTGTTATGAGCGTTTGCTCGTTGCAATTAGCAGACATCACCCGGCTCGCCAAATACGGCGCCTACCAGCTTACGCGAGTTCCTCACGAAGTCTTCGTGCTCTTTTCAAATTGTTGTTCTTCTGTAGCCTGCAGCTTGAACGTTCTACATGTATGCTCTCTATCCTCTTCACACACGCATAGCGAAGCAGGATCTGCCCGATTTGGAACGCCAAGAACTCTAAGGTACTCAAACATCTGGAGATGTGAATCGCGTCATGCCCTTGCTGCAAACACAGGTACATGATTAACAATAACGGACCACAAGGTCCTCTCAGAAGGTGTCCGGTGGAGCAGTGCATTGAGTACCTTAACCTACAACGACAAACAGCCTTTCCATATGGCACACCTTGTCATGCCTGCCTCAAAGTTCAGGTACGTTTTCAGGACGACGGCAATCCATTCAGACTGTCGGAAGACCACGATTTATATCAAAGTCCTTCGTTCCTACACGTCGGAACAGCTGGATGCTCAGTATTCTACAGCTCGCTCGTGTATAGAAGACTACCATCCCACGCAAGTGACAGGCACTACACCCAATCGGGACTGAACTCTCGGCGTCACCATGCTGCTCAATGCATCCCACCAGCTCACCAATAGTGGTTTACCACAGCACATCCAAGAGCGCTACGTGCGGTACAAGCAAGGTAAGTAACGTGAAGCTTTGGGTTGGCTGTCTGACCAGTCATGTAGGAAACAGAGCCATCGTGGCGTGGATGGCCCGGCACGCACCAGAGAAGTTCAAGGGTAGGAAGACACTGCCCATAAAGCAGCTGATAACCCTCGGCAAGCTTCTGTGCGACAAGCTACAAGATATTGGTACTCTACCCTCAGACGTCGACTACTACTTCAAAGAGGTCATCAGTGAGCGAGCCTACCTAAGCCAGCATTTTCGTACCCATCGCGATCAATGCGAACAGGACATCACTGATACCATCAACCATGAGCACTTTACCGAGAGGTATGCCTACCTAGCTTGCCGATAAATGTGCGTGTACTGACATTACTGTCAGTCTCAAGCAGATCCATAAAATCTTATTGACTGCTGGCAATCCATCTTCGAGGTCAAGTATCAGGCCTACTAAGCAGAACAGTTCGGAGTCCCGATCCTCCACGAACTCGGTATCCGAGGTCGACAACAGCTTTAGGTATCTGATGTCGGGTCATGATGCTCAGGCTGAAGGCTTGTCAGACGTGTCAGATGATGATGCTTTAAGCATCGCCGATACCGATGCAACCTCCGCGTGTTCGCATTCGCTTATGGATGATGGCTCATGTGCGTGCCAGAACGAGGACGATGCTACAGACTTCCTAGACACCGAAGGTCAGGTTGGTATTGCAGTAGAGTCGCTCATGTTTCTTGACAACATCAAACATATTGCCGAAGCTGTGAAATCATGTTGGGTCAAGGCGGGCGAGGGTGGCGTACCAGTCGCAGCTACGGCGGCATATACCAACGTGCTACTCGTCAGGGCGGCGACTCATGTCCGAACCTTCCACCAAAACGAGCCAGATCTCCCTTCATCACTGCATATCAAACAGCGTCTCGACAGCTTGGCCTTCCATGATCAGCAGCATACCGGCGAGTCACAGCAGGATTCAAGCGAAATCTTAGAGTGCCTTGCTCAATGTCACCTCCTGCTGGCTCAGTCTCACAAGGAATTGATACACCCATCGAGCTTGCAAGTGAATCTCGACCATGCGAAGTCCTCAGGTTCCAACACAACAAAGCGGGACATGACGGAGTCGCTCACTCAGCAGCTCGTAGCGGATTTCACAACCATACAGCGCTACGTACACGTGTCTGGACTGACCTCCGATGGCCTTTCCTGCATGAAAGAGGTTAGCAACCTCCTCAATGGGAGTGACGATAGCACCTCAGCTCTCACTGCGGCCGTACTGCTCTATCTGCTAGCTATCAGTCACTGTTCCTATTCTTCTGTGTTGTCGCAACCATCACGGATAGCGCTCCCTCGGATCTCGGCTCTGAAGATGGCAAATGAAACACTTTCCACTATCAGAGCATTTCTTGATGACAAGAGCATTTTCCCATGCCAATGCATTGACACGCTAGGATATCGGGTGGCGCAGATGAAGATCGAGTTGGAAGCCTTCTCAAAGTACAGGTGCTGGAGCGCTTTAGTGCAGTCACCACTCATAGCAGGAAACCACGTTCTGGAGATCTTGGACCTTTGCTCCTATTATGGCATGTATCTGTTCCACTACCGGCAATATGTCGCTGCGGTCCTGCATACTTACCAAGCACTTATAAAGCTCAAAGCTCTGGAAGAAGTTCCTATACTGGAAGAGGCATCCGATCTGTTTGCGCCTGTGCTGTACACAACTGGCATCCGGCCGGACTCTGGCTTCATGGGTTCGTGGCTGCGGTACATTGGAGCGCGGCTGAAGTTCAAAAGAGGAAAGAAGTCCCAGAATCACAGAGAGACGTGGTGCATGTCCGTTCCGGCTCATGCAGCGGCCAGATCAGCAGGATTGAACATCTGCGGCAAAAATGACGGAACGCCTATCCAGCCTAAGTTTGAGTACGGAACTATTGACCATACCACCAAGATGAAGCGCGATGGTTGGGTACTGCAGGTTGATGCAGTCGAGCTGTTGGACCAAGAACTATATGCAGGCTGTTCAAAGGGCACGCTTCATGAACACTCTTCGGAGGCAGCAAAGGCTCGCCCTGAGCTGTTAGCGCCTAGAGCACGGCGAACGAAGCACAAACGCAGCAAGAGTTGTCAGGTGGGTAAGGAAGCGTCTCAATCCAGATGCGAGGACTGCGTCAAGCTCGACCATAGCTTCAACGCTTCCTTCATAGTCGACCGCTCCGAACGCCGCAACCTACCATCTGCACGGATTAACCTCCTCTCATTCTTTCACAGCATGACGAAGGTGGTATCGGGCATCTCGGACACAACACACGCCCAAAATGAGAAGAACATCTCGTCCTCAAGCGGGGGTAGTGGCAAGGGACAGATGTGCCTTTGTTTCGTTCAAACTGTCCTTCGTGGGGCAGATCGTATTCTTGATGTGCGGAAGAGGAGCGGGCTCGACGCCAAAGGCGCAGTCTGGAGCGAGAACGAGAGGGAGTGCATTGACTGTTACAAGGAGCATCTCGTGAAAATGCTGGAAGATGCTAAAGTCACGGACGGTAGCGGTGGGACGTGGTTGTGGAATAGCCTATGAGCACTGCAGTGTTGGGCAGTTACGGCCCACGCCTTAGGCTTGACGTCAAGATAGATGATAGACTTCAGAATACCACTGGACTTCAACCCTTGATATTACAGTAGGCGCACCGCTTATATGTCTAAAACTTCTAACCTGTACTCTAACGATTAGCCGCTATTCGTATATCAAATTTAGAGTAGTATCATCTCCTAGAATTTCTTACTCGACAACTAGAAAGTTGGGTGGTGCTTCGAGGTCTATCACCTATCTTGACGTCAAGCCTAAGCCACTGCCTCTGTCCCACTTGTCATTACATAGTCTTCCCAATGGATTGCTCTCCACCATAGCTATACCAATACCATACCCATGCTGCCCCTTCAGCACGGACTTGATGTCTGTACTGACCTCCCACACCGACTGCTCGTCTACATCGTGTCCCCGACCGATGCATGTTGTAGACTGACATTGCCAGCCTTATTTCTCACCACTCCGCTCGTGACCGCGAGAGACAGTAACAAGAAGTGTCCGCGCCAAGCACAGTTTTGGAGGCATCGTAATTTCCGCTTCCAACTTTAGGCCTTATCTTCCTTCCATCCTATCCACGTACCAATCGGCTGACGTCGTCTCAACTATCCGCTATCTACGCTCCGCAACTTGCCTCACCAAGCGACTTAATCACGGCGAGAAAGAACATACTGAAAACAGCGATCAGCCACCGCATCGATCCAAGGAAACTTTGAGACCACTCGCACATCCACATCCACATCCATCTCTAGGCCTCTACCCTCAAACCCCACAAGCACAGATGGTGCCTTGGCGATCGACCTTCACCCTCCCATCACAATGCCTCAGCACAGCAAAGAGCTCAGCGTCGCGCTGCGAGCAGTCCACCTAGCCTCCCTGCTAACCAAACAGCACCTTCTAACCTACCAGTCAACGACTAGACGCGTGGACGAATCTACAAAAGCAGATGCCTCGGAAGTCACAGTGGCTGACTTCGCCGCACAAGCAGTGCTCATCAGCATAATCCACCATGTCTTCCCCAATGACAGTTTCATCGCCGAGGAAAGCAGCGAGATGCTCCGCAGCGACGATGCATTGCTCGGCCGGGTCTGGGAATTAGTCCTCGGTGCATCAAAGCTGCAGGAGCAATCTAAGAGATCATGGTCCGACAGTGCTCTCGACGTCAAGCTTCCTACGTCTCAGGAGGAGATGTTGTCCGTTATCGACCTGGGCCAACAAGACGACAAAGGAAAGGCAAGCTCAAATTCAGGACGAACATGGATCCTCGACCCAATCGACGGCACGAAGACATACATCCGTGGCCAGCAATACGCCGTATGTCTCTGCCTGATCGACGACAGCGAACAGAAAGTAGCAGTCCTCGGCTGCCCAAACCTCAACCTAGAACAGCGAGGTGAAAACGACCGCGTCACGATCGAAGAAACCATCGTCGATCTGAACCCCAACGGCGGATGGATCCTCAGCACACTCAAAGGACACGGCGCATATCTCTCACGAACCGCGAGCCCAGCATCAAGACAGAAGGCAGAAGACGTGCTTGGCCCGAGCCTACACGACCACAATCCTCAAGCACCAGCACCAGCACGGCAGCAACAAGCGCAACCCAAACCGTCCCTCCACTTCACAGACTCAAGCGCCTCCCCGCACGTCTCCAAAGACCTCCACAACCGCATCTTCGAGCACTTCGCCCCACACTCTTCCCCCGACTCCGCCCCACACACCCGCAAGCTATCGATCCCCGCCGTCCCCGAAGGCACCCCCTCGCTCGCCCTCGACATCTGGTCCATGCAGCTAAAATACGTGCTCCTCGCGCTCCGCGCAGAAGGCGCAGACGCGATGGTCCGAATGCCGCCGCAGAGCACGTATCACGCGGCGGTGTGGGATCACGCGGGTGGACAATTACTACTTACGGAAAGTGGGGGCGTGTTGACTGATGCGCATGGGAAGGGGTTTGTAATTGACGGGAAGACGAGGAAGTTGGAGGGGAACTGGGGTGTCTGTGCGGTTAGAGGTGGGAGGCATGTGGGTGTTGATGGGGGGAGCTTGGAGGCTGATAAGGTGCACGAGGTGTTATTTAGTAAGGTGACAGAAGAAGTGAGCAGTCGACGGAAGGGGAGGGAAGACAAGGGCGAAAATGACTGAGAGTAGAGATGGATGTCAATGATATGTTGTTGTTGTTGTTGTTGTTATTGTTGTTGTTGTTGTTGTTATTGTTATTATTGTTATTGTTATTATTGTTATTGTTGTTGTTGTTATTGTTATTATTGTTATTGTTGTTATTGTTGTTGTTGTTATTATTGTTGTTATTATTGTTGTTATTATTGTTGTTGTTATCCAATAGAATAGGCGATGCACAAAGAGCGGTGTCTGTCGCTTTTCCCAATGACTCTGTTCATCTCCTAGAGTGACCTTAACCCACTGCAGCTCCTGACGCCAGCGCCAAGGAAACAGCACTTTCGAGCCCTTTCTCTTCCCTACCGTCTTGCCCCGTGCCGCGTTCACTCTTTGCGCATCCTGACACTTCCTCCCTTCCACGCGACCTTATACCGCCAGTGCTTGACTTTCTGCTTCGCGGCAATACTCGCCGTATCCAGAATCACCAGGAACTTTCGTAGAGCTTTGGCGCGCGTAGCGATTGTTTCTCTATTGTCCTCTTCCACCTCTTCTATTGTCGACAGACCAGATATGCCGGACGTAGCTTCGACCAAGGTAGGCGCTCGACCTGTAGCAATAGCAGATAGTATGAAGTTCTGCGCGCGTTCGTTCCAGAAGCGCTCCTGGTTCAGGGAGAAGGCATGGAAATCTAACCAGTTGGCTCGTTGCGAGAATGCCGGCGACTGGACTGATATGTCGACGAAGGGGAAATTGATGGTGATAGTCGTGGTTCTGATCTTGCTGTCGCGCGCGTCGCGGAATGCTCTGTACTCGTGATCCCAGTAGTGTTCTGCGGAGGGTGCTGTGAGGACTGGGTAGAAGTGGTGGGAGAGTCTGGCTGGTGCTGATGTTGTCCTTCGGAGGTGGTCGGAGGGTCGTGCTGGGTTCGTTCGGAGAGTATTGCTTCTTAGCAGAGGCATGCTGAGGAGTTTTGCGGATGGAGAGCCTGGGCTTAGCTAGTTTTTGGCTATTGCTGGTTTTCGTCGAAGGTTGTGTATGCGGGCGGTTGTTGAGAGCAGGAGAAAGCGGTCTTATCGGTGCGACCAGGACTTTCATGTACTGAGCGCAGATGTCCAAGGCAATAGTCATGTCTCGGAGACCACAAGGGAAATTTATAAACATTATCCGAAGCTGAACTTGGCCGAAGTGCTGTATTAGCCATGAAGGTCGGCATCCGAGACAACAAAGGAGCGTTGGCGGGTCGTGCTATATCTGCCCGACGGTTCCGTTAGCATGAAGGAAGTGCAGAATGCATTCGGCTGGAATCGTCGACTCATCAGCGACCGTGCATTCTACGTTCCTGAACATCGTAACTATTGGTGGTTCTCCTTTGCTCTTGGGTGTCTCAACCTGAGCCACTTGCCTGCTCAGCCCTCAGCCCATTTCTCCAAGATCTCCATTACAAAGCGGCATCGATGGTTATCACCTTGTTCTTGCTGTAACAGACGAGCCAAGCGTCGTCCATTGGTGGCATGATGTAGCTGAATGTTATATTGCTGATAAACCGAATCCTAACAATGCATACGCTCACACGGCGGAAGTGACGGGATGGAGGTAGCGAATGCGAATGGAAGGTCTCGACGACTTAACAGAACAAGTCGGCAGCTGATATCCGGTTGTTGATACCAGGCTCTGCTCACATGGCATAACGTCCGTCGAGGAGCTTGAGAGCTAGCAACATTCTAGCTGCGAGGCTAATACTGTAGATTTCTTAGTGATATACCGTACGGAATCCTCGAGTTACGAAAGACAAGCCAAGGCTTGCCGGAGAGCAATGCTTGGTGCCAGCCCCGAAATGTACGGCACCGCGCACCGGCGTCATCAAAGCTCAGCGAGGCCAATCAATCAGCCATGTCAAGCACATCGGGATTGGGCGTGTGCGTAGATAGAGCTGGTGAAACTTGTTCTTCCCCACGGCAATCTATTCTTCTTCGAGCGCGTTGTTGCTCTCCTTGCGCTGGTGATCCCTTCTCCTTAATTGTGCTATTGTGTCTTGAGACTGCCTACGGGTGTGACCGGCACCGATGATTTCGACGAGGCTCATTCTCCTTCCTGTTTCTCTGAAACTGGGTCCTCGAGGTCTTGTATATCCTTGTGCTCTCCCACCATAGATTGGGATCTCGTACCAGATGGAACGACTAACCCAGAGCACGAAGTCATAGAGGATGGCTAGTAGCCAGGGCGACATATTGAGGATAGCGAGAAAGAGCTGTGTGGATGTGGTTAGCTGAGGAAATCGTCAGGGTACCGCTGATGGCATACAAAGGTCCTGACGATCCATGTCTCGTATATCGTGAGGTGAGCAGGAAGGAGAGAATACCACGCCATGGTTGTATAGCAAAGCGAAGGCACAGATCAAAGATCAATAGTCTCAGATTGGGACCTGGTCACAGAAGGACCTGCTCAAAATTGTATTACATTGTTGTTGCTAGTGACATTCAGATCATTTGTTGGGATGAACCTGCCGCGAGATGACAAGACTACGGAGTCGGCAACCTCAGATGGTTGCTCAACTGTATCGACTCGAGCAGAGGAAACTACGTCAGTGTAAGGCAGAAATGCGTCATGGTTAAGCCAGGCTGCCACGATCGCGCGAGGCTGTCATCCGCCCTAGCAACTCGGGCAATGTGATAGAGTATTCAACCAACGCGTCTCACGTTAGGCGGTTCTAAAATTATGCTTCCACTTTCAAATCACTCCAGACCGCCAGAGCCAGACACTTGGTCGAGCCGTCGCCGTTTCTTGATCTGTCATGACCCATGATCTGATGTCGACGTTTGAGTGTGGCCAAAGTCCTGAAGTTCGACAGCACTGCTAAAGCCGTCATCAGATCCGACTTCTGTCTCACTACCACTATGATCACTTTCGCTCGTTTCAGCAAGCTGAGCCCATTTCCAAAGGACCTCTGGATCTTGTGGACCTTCCAGGCCGCGTGTGAAGTATCGACATATTAGCCACCATCCCTTCTTGAGGGTCCACGGCAGCATGTGCACCAACTGATAGTGCGCATGGCGCCAAGTCTTGACTCCAAATATGTAGTTGAGCTCTTCCAACGACATCGAGTTGATCTTTCCTTGTTTCTTGCCGAACACTGTACCGGCTGTCTCTCTGACGAGGAAGTACACCAGAATATTTGCAACAAAATTCAACACAGCAAACACCGCCAAAAGCCATGTTTGAGCTGTCCTGTAAGATGCACTCGACAGATCTCCCCTATGTAGTTGGAACTGAGGCACAAACAAGCTTACCACGCTGCGCAGCTGTCAGCATGCTTGCAAAAGAACTGAAATGACAAAGACTTACCCGCAGCCAAGCAGGTTGGTGAAAACTGCGAAGCCAAATCCAATCTCTCGGTATGCGAGCGGAAAGACTTCGGATGCATAGGTAAAAGCGACTGCGAATCGTCAGTATCAGTACCAGAATCTCGTTCTGCTTTCACTCAAGAAGCATGCCTACCTGGACCTTGCCCGACAGAGTAAGCCAGTACAAAGAGGAAAATGAAGACTAGCAAGAGTGCTGCTCTGACTGAATGGTCCGGATGTTGAAACGATAATCCTCCGGCAAGTATCGTCAGGGTCATGAAAGGGTACATCATCAGGAGCAGAAACCGCCGTCCTCTCGAGTCGATCAAGAAGAAGGCAGGAAAGGTTCCGACGACGTTGGCACACCCTAGACCGAAGTTCAACCAGTATGGAGCAGAGCCATTCAGATCACCCTTTTCGAATTGCAGTATGTTGCTGGAGTAGAACATAATGACATTGATACCGCACAGTTGCTGAGCGATCATTACGATGGAGCTCGCTAGCGTTGCTCGTCTGGTGCGTTTGTCTCGGAAGAGTTGAGCGAGGCGAGTCCAGTATCCGACTTTCTTGAGCCTCTCCTGCAGCTGCTGTATTCCTTCATCTGCCTGTTCCAATGGGTCGCTGTCGTTGGAAACACCAGGCAGAAGAGCTAATTCCAACTGGATTTGAGCATTGACATAATAGAGGTCTCTCGCAGCCTGGAGAGGAGTTTCTCGGAGCTCCGACAAGGCTTTGAATGCCTCGGAGAGTCTCCCTTTCTTCAGGAGATATCTTGGCGATTCAGAAACAATCCCTGATAATGTCATCATCGAGATGAGTGGTAGCAGCACTGATGCTGTTTGCCAGCGCCACGCTTTATCTGGCTCAATGTGGTACACGATGCTGCCCGCAAGAAAGCCCGCAGCGATACCCATAGCGACGAACAACTGCCATGTCATAACAATGCGGCCCCTGGCCACGTCAACAACGTTTTCAGCGACGTCAACAGAAATCATGACTCACCTCAGATGACTCGGGGAGACCTCAGCTGCAAACACTGCGGTCACAGCCGCTTTCGCACCGAGGCCCATGCCTAACACCGCTCGAAATGTCATCAACATCTTCCAGTCCCGAGAGCAAGCCGCTCCGACTGCACCGATCAGACAAAAACAACCCGATATTGCAATAACGCCGCGTCGGCCAACAAGCATACAAGGATCTGCGAAAAGCAACGCACACACTGCTCCTGCGAGATAAGTGATGGAGTTGACAGCGCCAAAGATCCACTTGTCTAAGTGAGGCCACTGCTCGTCATCGAGGCCAAGTTGCGAAGGCCAAGTGAGGTTGGCCACGTTCGATGTGCTTTCAATCCACCCTTGTGTTAGCGCCGAGAAAGAGAGCAGGGCAATCGTCGTGATGAGTGGTTTTGGTTGCTGCCAAAAACTCGTCTCCTTCTCTCTGTCGAGAGCAGCCACCTCAGGTGAACTCAGATTCCTCACTCTCCGAAAACCATTAGGATCACGAGCGACTTCCGCGGCTTTCTCGAAGAGCTCATAGTCGGGTCTCTCTTCATCGACTAACTCTGCCAGCTCACGTCCTTCTGCTTTGACCTTATCGAGCGACTTGTGGATAAGAGGATTGTCGATCCTGCATGTTTCAGCGACTATCGAACCTCGAGTGCGGCATGGGGGTGATGAAGCATTCACTCACTGCAGCTCTTCGTTGTCGTCAAAGTCAAACCCAGATGACCTCCTTCTCCCAGTATCGCTGGCTGCGGCCATGATGTGCAATCTTGAATGAAGAAAAGGTCGCACTAGGTCGATCCCGATGAAGTTGCTTACACCGCTGTCGTTGTCATCTAGAGCGGTTTTGTGTAGGTGCTTGATAGATTCGGCAGCCTCCAACACGTCCAGGTAACGATTCTTGGCTTCTCGAACGTGTTGCACATCAGCATAGTATTGACGTTTGGGAGTAGTCTGATATTGCGACCATAGTAGAACACGTCAAAAGTGCATATGGCACATGAGCATACACAATACTGAATCAGCCTGATCAGCAACAACATGGAAGGTATGTCGGACATTCAGACCCATGGTTTCCCAAATAGCCAACGAGCTTTGCTGAACAAGCGGGTCTGAACACTTCTGCCCCTCTACCAATTGCAAGAGCCGCCAGCAATGAGCGACCAACTTACAAACCATGTTGGCATGAATTGCGGCAGTGCCTTGCTGCATGATCTCGTAAGTTTGGTCTGCACGCCATCACTTGTTACAGGCGGTCGGTCACAGCGCCATGAGCATGACTTCTACGGTAGAAGTTCTACCGTCGCGGAAGCAGCCTCCGGCGGCCAGACGTCCAAGGTTTGATTCAATTCCATTGGGCTGTGTAAGAGAGTAAGGACGAGTGGCCTCCAAGGCAGAAACAGGCTTGGCACACCGCGTGCGCAAACACCGCCAAAGACCAACATGGCCCCCAAGCTCGACCGGGGAAAGAGCTCAGCCACCATGCACCAAAAACCTGAATCTGGGCAAACCATAAAATCCCCCGGTCTACGATAAGCGACTTGCCAGTGATCAGCAAAGTGAAGTAGACAAGCAGTCAGTTTGGCGTGTGCAAACATCTACCGTACGGACACCTAAAATAACCACTCTTGACTGTGGGGCAATGTAAAGCGGGGAAGTGTGGGAAACAAGCTTGCCAAAGCACTCAAGTTCGCGCTACTATGCGACAACGTGTCCCAGAGAGAGGTCGAAACCTTGACGTAAGGAACGTGGCTCACTGCAACCGACGTTGGCAGGATCCTGCGCGAGAGTGTTTGCCCTCAATAATCGGGCTCTGTTTGTGCGTCGAGGCTACTTCGGGACATACCAATCACTGATCTACCTTCCAGATTGGGTAAGGTCCCGACATTTGGGGTTCCATACCGATCTTGTGGGTGCAGCGTGTCACACGAAACCACTATGGCGGACGGACTGCAAACTTTCAATGGCGCTGTCCAGATTGTCTCTCTGTCCCGCGATGTGTATCTGCTTGTTCAGAAGATTCGAAACGCAAAACCCGAAGCACAAAAATGGCTCGACAAGGTCGCAAATCTACGGATACTAGCTGTGGAGATTCAGAACATGCTGAGAGCTCGAGCAGCAGGTAGGGGACTTGGTCATGATGCTTCGCAGGATGAAATCCGGATCGAAGCATGGCTCAAAGCTTCGGTCTGCCGATGCAAGCAATGTCTGGTACAAATGAAGAGCAAACTCTTACCATTACGTGACATTGGTCCGAACTTTAACATAAACAGTCTCCCTGAAAGGATCAGATTTGTGTTCGACATCGACTTTATCAGGACACAGCAGAAAGAGCTTAAAGGGCAGGTGCAAAACATATCAGTTGCTCTGCATCTGCTTGATTACTATGACCGGCGACGAGATCGAGCCTTGGCTATAGAGACAGTGGCGTTGCTCAGAGAAATTCTGACCCAGAGCCGTAGCCGAGGAACTGGCGTTTCGACAGAAGATGACGATGACGAACAATTCTCCTCCGCTATTCAGACGCCGGTCGAAGGCCAGCCTCCGCTGCCGGCGGAACAACCTACAGATACGCAGTTTCCTTTAATGGACCTGGATGATGTTAATTCTGTCGACGACGACGAAGGCCTTCTCCAGCGCCTGTCTGGTAGCGACTCGGAGGGCGACTCTCTAGACTTAGAGAATCAACCTAGAGAAAGAGTACTTCGGGTGACGGACCAACCACTCATGATTGCGGTGGAGGGCAAGCAACTGGAGCGCGTCAGAGGCCTCCTATCTAACACATCTGATGATGAAGTTCGCGTGTACGACAAGGATGAATGGACAGTGCTACATCATGCTGTTCTGCGAAACAGTCCGGATATGCTCAACATCCTGCTACAACAACCACAACTTCGTGCACCGGAGTATCTCAACAAGCAAAATCGGCAAAGACAAACAGCTCTCATGGACGCTGCAAAAAGAGCAGATCGTAAACGGGGCTTGAAGATGGTAAAGCTATTGCTTGGGTACAACGCCGAAGTCAACATTCTGGACGACGCCGGTCGTGGCGCCTTGCATTGGGTCGTAGACCGTCCACCAGATCCCACAGGTTGCAGTGATGAGGCTGCCAAGTTGCTGTTGGATAAAGGTGCCAAGGTGAAACCTCTCGACAGTACCGTTGAGGACCAGCAGCTGAAAAAGTACCCGGGAGTCAGAAGAGAAAGCTTAGAACCAAGCAACGAGAGCAAGAAACCACGAAGGAGCTGGCTCAAAGACACATTTACAGGGCAGTAGGAAGTACAGAATGAGGACCGAAGCGGAACGACAACTCGTGTCAATTACCACAAGGAGAACAGTCTGCGTGTGTCTTCCTTGTTCATGGACGCTCAAGTGCAAGGCTCTGCCTACACGACTACACTTCCTGATGTGGCTTCCATGTGCTCCAGATCATTTTATGCTTGGCAGGAGTTGCAAGACCTCATGCTTGGCATCAACTGACTTGTTACATTGTAGTGTCTGCTTCCGACAAGCTCTGAAAAAAGCCGATCGCATGCTTGACGAAGTCGCCTTCATATCTAAACCTGGTGCTTGTGGCTCTTGATGCTGGCTTGATTCTATATTTTCTGGTCATTGTCATTTTGTTCTGAACAGGCTTCGCTCCAATGCTCCCTTTGAAGATAGAAGTATGGCCATAGCAGCACCTACGGAAGCCGGTTGAATTACAACGTGGTTCTTTCCGTCGTAATAGCGTTCTCATCCTACGCGACAGGGTCAAAAAGACCTATGCCATGGGCGCAAGCGCAATCAATATCACTTTCTGGACGAGTATGAGATCCGCTGAAATCTTGCCCAGGGTAGGAGCTGTTCAAGCCAAGTGGACATGGTAGGGGAAGTTGTTTAGGCCATTTTTCTTCCAGCACCTTACATGCTGTATGTGCTAATCAAGGGGTCTGATACAAGCGACGGTTGACAGCTTCAACTTGCTCAGTCTGGCTATATGACTATACAACAATCAACTTGTTCACAGCCAGCAAGCTTTGATCGACCGCTTGCGAACGGTTTCGCAAGCTCACAACTGCTCTTGTTGTTTGACCAACGGCAACCCGTGGCACGATGGTATATCAACTCTCATTTGCATGCCGCTGCTGTTTCGTTCCTCCACCATCTTGGGCTATCGTGCGACATTCTTCATGTCTGACCAAAACACCGAAATGGAAAGAACTCCCAACGTTGACCGCAGCGAGGTCGAGGCCACCGGAGAGGTGTTAGTTCCACAAGACGTTGGTGACGGAGATGATGTTTCAGGTACGAATACTATGTCCATACATCTCGAGTTTTGGCTAACAGTACCCAAGCAAATGCAGCCACCCGGGCAACACCGTCATCAGCCACCCATCCGTTGCCTACCACAGCAGCAACAACAGTACCGGCATCCGGTCAGAACGCAGCGAACAGCTCTTCCAACCCCGTCATCCCAGATGTTGACCAACAAGACTGGGTTAGTGGCAACAGTATTGAGACATTTGATGTGTTCAATGGTCACTTCCCACCCAATATGCCCACAGGCTCCCCAACTGGCGAGCTTATAGCCTGGCCTTCAGACAATCAGCTAGCCCAAAGTCTTATTGACTTTGCCAAGGAAGAAGCTTCATTTGACAAAGAGCGAACGTCACTCAAATTACATCTCGCACGCAGACGACTATTCACCAGACGATCCGATGCTATTGGACAGCGGGAGCGTGAAAGGCCGAATACTGAGGACTTTTATGGCATGGATGCGCATCTTCTGACAGAGACGGAAAGACTTCGGCTCGATCACGTTGACTATATCAGACTTTACGGAGATCCATTGCCTCCCAACACTGATGAAGAGAAGCAATGTCTTACCGCCGAAGCTGCAATAGAGGAGGCGCAAGCTTGGTATAACAAGGTGAAGCATTGGAAGGTGCCTGCCGTCGACAGTGAGATTTTCAGGTTCTTCTGGACGGGCCATTTCATGCAGCTGTTGAAGGATCGTGGCCGAGATGAGTTGCTGCGTGGACTGAAAGGGGAAATGTGGGAAACTCAGAAAATAGCAAGGGAAATCGGAAGAGAAGTAGCACGTGGCGACATCCCTCAAGCCGATGGCAGCTCATCACCTCCTCCTACCAGTCAAAGCACGACTCAGAATGAACCTGGACCTGCTTCCAGCCCACTGTCTTCTTCTAACCTCAACCCCAACGCTGCTCCTTTCCACCCACAACCTCAAACCCTAACAGAGACCCACCATGATGCCCCCTCCCCAGCCGGCCAGCTTGCTACCGCTCGTGAGAACGAGTCCCCTCTGTCCGACGAACCCGATACCCCTACTCCACCCCACCCCCTCGACCATCCCACACCACGAGCGCCCCACCAACAACACCAACCACAATCTCCTCCATCCC
>Ga0210040_10000711_pt1 | contig 53572 bp, 54 predicted proteins | sample CryGeyCG12114_NA_FD_185462 | JGI IMG/M metagenome (GOLD analysis project Ga0210040, IMG submission 185462) | Groundwater microbial communities from aquifer - Crystal Geyser CG19_WC_8/21/14_NA (SPAdes) (version 2) | ecosystem: Environmental > Aquatic > Deep subsurface > Groundwater | place: USA...
GCGACATTTCCCGTTTCCAACGTGAGGATTTCAATATGTTTGCTACCAAACGTGTTTTGTTTAAGCTGGCTGGTGTGGCGGCCGCCATGGCCGTCAGTGCCGCTGCCTGCGCGACCGGCATCACCGGTGCCGGCGCGACCTTCCCCGCCGCCGTTTATTCCAAGTGGGCCGAGGCTTACAAGGGTGCGACCGGCAACCAAGTCAACTATCAGGCTATTGGCTCCTCTGGCGGCGTCAAGCAGATCAAGGCCAAGACCACCGACTTCGGCGGCACCGACGCCCCGGTCAAGGAGGCCGATCTTGACGCGGCCGGCCTGATCCAGGTTCCCACCGTAATGGGCGGCGTCACCATTACGATCAACCTGCCCGGCGCCAAGTCCGGCCAGATCAAGCTGGACGGCGCCACCGCCGCCGAGATATTCCGGGGTGCAATCACCAAATGGAACGACCCCGCCATCGCCAGGCTCAACCCCGGCATCAGGTTACCCGTCACCTCCATCACCGTGGTGCATCGTTCCGACGGTTCCGGTACGACCTATGTGTTCACCAACTACCTAGCCAAACAGTCCACGGCCTTCATGCGCGAGGTCGGCGCCGGCAACGTCGGTAACTGGCCTGCCAATGCGGTCGGCGGCAAGGGGAATGCGGGCGTGGCCGCCAACGTGCTGAAGATCGCCGGCGCCATCGGCTACGTCGATATCGCCGATGCCATGAAGAACAAGATGACCTTCGTGGCACTGAAGAACAAGGCCGGTCACTACATTGTGCCGAACCAGGACGCCATAGCCGACGCCGCCGCAGGCGCCAACTTCAAGGTCCGTGGCATGGCTCCCGACCTGCTTGATCAGACCCACAAGAACGCCTGGCCGATCACCAGTGCGACCTACATGCTGGCCTATGAAAAGGGTTCGGATAGTGCCAAGCAGAAGGCCGTGGTCGACTTCTTTAAATGGTCCCTCAACAATGGCCAGAAGATGGCCAAAGACATGGGCTTCGTACCGCTACCTGCCAATGTGGTGAAGATGGTTGAAGCGGAAATGAAGAACATCAAGTAAAGTTATGGCTGGTCCGGCCGCGTGGCCGGACCTTCTTCGGTATCCTCTTCGATCTGGTCGAGGCGGTTCTCGAGGAGCCCCACCAACGATTCTGGATTGACAACCAATGAGCGAAGCGGCTGATACTGGCCAAGTGGATTTGTACGCCGCCAAAATCAATAAATTCAAATTGCAGGACATGGTTTTCCACAAAACCACCCTGCTGTTCGCCTTTGTCGTGTTGGTGGCGCTGGCTGGCATTCTGGCGACGCTGACCATCGAGGCCATGCCGGCGTTAAAGTCCTTTGGACCGTCTTTCCTCTGGGCCAATGTCTGGAGCGTGCCGGACGATCAGTATGGTGCGCTGATCGCTATCTATGGCACCTTGGTAACCTCGGCCATCGCCCTGCTAATCGCTGTGCCGGTGAGCTTCGGTATTGCCTTGTTTCTGACCGAGACCTGTCCGGTCTGGCTGCGGCGTCCGCTCGGCACCGCCATTGAGTTGCTGGCCGGCGTGCCTTCGATCGTCTACGGTATCTGGGGCTTGTTCGTGTTCGTGCCGCTGTTCGCCAAGCATGTGCAGCCCATGCTGCAAAAGGTTCTGGGCGATGTGCCGGTGGTAGGCGGCTGGTTTGCCGGCCCGCCCATCGGCATCGGCATCCTGACCGCCGGCATCGTGCTGTCGCTGATGGTGATCCCGTTCATCGCCTCGGTGATGCGCGATGTCTTTGATACCGTGCCGCCGGTGCTCAAGGAGTCTTCTTATGGCATGGGCTGCACGACCTGGGAAGTAGTCTGGAATATCGTTTTGCCTTACACCCGTGTCGGGGTGATCGGCGGCATCATGCTGGGGCTCGGCCGCGCCCTGGGCGAGACGATGGCGGTGACCTTCGTGATTGGCAATGCCAACCGCATCGTCGGTAGCCTGTTCGCACCGGGTACCTCGATCGCCTCCACCCTGGCCAACGAATTCGGCGAGGCCGATCCCGGTCTGCATATCTCGTCTTTGTTCGCCCTCGGCCTGGTGCTGTTTGTCATCACCTTCGTCGTATTGGCGATCTCGCGCTGGTTGATTAAGCGCGGTGTTGCCAAGCAAGGTATCTGAGGAAGCCCGCCATGACCCTCTATTCCCGACGCCTATTGACCAACCGTATTGGCATCGCTCTGTCGATGATCGCGATGGTCTTCGGCCTGGCCGCTCTGCTGTGGATACTCTGGACCCTGTTCTACAACGGTTTCTCGGCGCTGAGCTGGGACTTTTTCACCCAGGACACGCCGGCGCCGGGAACCGAGGGCGGTGGCTTGCGCAATGCCATCGTCGGTAGCCTGATGATCGTTGTTGTGACTACCCTGGTCTCGACGCCGATCGGCATTCTCGCCGGCATCTATCTGGCTGAATACGGTGCCACCTCGCGGTTCGCCGCTGTCACCCGTTTCGTCACAGACATCATGTTGTCAGCGCCGTCCATCGTCGTCGGCTTGTTCGTCTATGCCCTGATGGTCGCTACCCTGGGCGGCTTCTCCGGCTGGGCCGGCTCCGTGGCCCTGTCCCTGATTGCGATTCCGGTAGTAGTGCGGACCACCGAGAACATGCTGCTCCTAGTACCTATCAGTCTGCGTGAGGCCGCCTTCGCCGTTGGCGCGCCACGCTGGCAGGTGTCGCTGAAAGTCACCCTGCGCGCCGTCAAGGCCGGCGTGCTGACCGGCGTCCTGCTGGCTATCGCCCGGGTGACTGGAGAAACTGCGCCCTTGCTGTTCACCGCGCTGAACAACCAGTTCTACAGCACCGACATGTCGCAGCCGATGGGCAACCTGCCGGTGGTGATCTTCCAGTTCGCCATGAGCCCCTATGACAACTGGGTTAGCCTGGCTTGGGGCGGCGCGCTGCTGATCGCCTTGCTGGTGCTGGCCATCAACATCGGCGCACGCGTCATATTCCACCAAAAAGACAACTTCTAACTGACCCTCCGGAGCACAGCCATGTTCGAACGATCCATCCTGCCCGGCGAGGGTGTCGCTTTGCAAGTTCGCGACCTGAATTTTTATTACGGCGACTTCAAGGGTCTGAAGGACATCAACCTGGACATCGCTAAAAACAAAGTGACGGCCTTCATCGGCCCGTCCGGTTGCGGTAAATCCACCCTGCTGCGCACCTTCAATCGCATGTATGACCTATACCCGGGGCAGCGCGCCGAAGGCGAAATCATGTTCAACGGCAAAAACCTGCTCGACAAAAAGCAGGACGTGAATCTGGTTCGGGCCAAGATCGGTATGGTGTTCCAGAAGCCGACCCCATTCCCGATGACCATCTACGAGAACATCGCCTTCGGTGTGCGTCTGTACGATAAGCTGTCCGGCAGCGAGATGAACGACCGGGTGGAATGGGCGCTGAAGAAGGCGGCCTTATGGGATGAGGTGAAGGACAAGCTGCAACAGAGCGGTCTGTCCCTGTCCGGCGGTCAACAGCAGCGACTGTGCATTGCCCGCGCCGTGGCGGTAAAACCGGAGATCGTCCTGCTCGACGAACCGACCTCGGCGCTGGATCCCATCTCCACGGCCAAGGTAGAGGAGCTGGTGAGCGAACTGACAGAAGACTACACCATCGCCATGGTCACCCATAACATGCAACAGGCCGCCCGGATTTCAAACTACACCGCATTTATGTATCTTGGCGAGATGATCGAGTTCGGCAAGACCGATGAACTGTTCGTGAAGCCCAAGGTTCAGCAGACCGAGGACTACATCACCGGCCGGTTCGGCTGATTTCGGTGCGCCTGGCCAGACCCCTAGGGCGTTTTGATCGAGTCCGCCGGCTGAATCAGAATCGTGTTGTCATAAATATGTAACCGCTTGTTTCGCCGTTTGTGAGTATCATTCCATAGCTAACTCCAAGCGGCGGTGCCGCACTCACTACGGAAAAACACGATGGCCAACGCGATCAAATCGATAGCAAAATACATCAAACGCAACCCCGAGGATGAGGCCGCTACAGTGCTGCGTGATCTGTGCGGCGCGCTTGAACAGGGCACGGCTTTCGAGCTGGAACGCCTGTTTGGCATGAAGGATAAGGCCTTCGAGCTAGCCTTGGCGTTGCTCGACGAATGGAAGTTCGACCGCCATGTTGCCGAGCGGCGTTTGCAGAAGTATCTGGATCGGGATGAAGACTGATCGATGCTGTTCGCCGGTGGTCTTCCGGCATTGAGCCTCGGCAGGTTTACCCTTAGGTCGGATTGACCGGGCGGGACTAAACCGCTAACATCGCCGCCTTTCTCGAAGGGTGAACGATTCATGCGACGCACGTTTGTCGCCGGCAATTGGAAGATGCACGGCAGCTTGGCCGCGAACGATACCTTGCTGACCGCCATTCTGGCCGGCATGGCCGATACCAAGGCTCAAGTTGCGGTATGCGCGCCATACCCTTACCTGTCGCAAATTCAATCCAGGCTGGCCGGAACCGCGCTGGCCTGGGGTGCTCAGAACCTCAGCCAGCACGCTAAGGGCGCTTATACCGGCGAGGTGTCGGCGGCCATGCTGAGCGATTTCGGTTGCCGGTATGTCATCGTCGGGCACTCCGAGCGGCGTGCCTTATACGGCGAGTCGGATGAGTTGGTGGCAGAGAAATATGCTGCCGCTCAGGCCGCTGGCCTGACCCCGATCCTGTGCGTGGGTGAGACGCTCGACGAGCGTGAAGCGTGCCTCACCGAGCAGGTGGTGGGCCGTCAGTTGGCCGCCGTGTTGGCCAGATGCGGAGCAGGTTCCCTGGCCAAGGCGGTTGTTGCTTACGAACCGGTATGGGCGATCGGGACCGGCATGACGGCGACGCCCGACCAGGCCCAAGCGGTTCATGCCTTCATCCGTGGCCAGGTGCGCGCCTTGGACGCGGCGGTGGCGGAGGGGTTGATTATTCAGTACGGCGGTAGCGTCAAGGCGGCCAATGCGGCTGTTCTGTTCGCCCAGCCGGATATCGATGGCGGTCTGGTCGGCGGCGCTTCGCTCGATGCCGATGAGTTTTTGGCCATTTGCAAGGCAGGTTGAGGACACTATGGAATTCGCTATTTGGGTTGTTCATGTGTTGGTTGCTGTTGCGCTGATCGGTTTGGTGTTGCTGCAACATGGCAAGGGCGCCGATATGGGCGCGGCCTTCGGCGGCGGTGCCTCGGGCAGCCTGTTCGGCGCCAGCGGTTCGGCCAACTTTTTGAGCCGGACCACCGCCGTGTTGGCGGCGGCTTTCTTCCTGACCAGCATGAGCCTGACCTACTTTGCCGGCAAAAGCCACGACTCAGTCGCCAAGCCGGCTGCGCACTCGACTCAGCCGGTGGTTCCGAAACCGGTGGCGCCCGTTGTGCCGCCAAGCGGCAACGACAAATCGGGCGCCATCCCTAAGTAAATATAAATAGAGGGTGACTAAACCGTCATCCCGGAGTTACGCCGACGTGGTGGAATTGGTAGACACGCTGTCTTGAGGGGGCAGTGCAGAAATTGCGTACGAGTTCGAGTCTCGTCGTCGGCACCATTGATTGTTTTTATTGGTATAAACAAATATTTAATAGCCAATTAAAATCAATGACCTTTCGCTTTTCGCTAGTTTGACTGGGAAGCCTTATCCCTCGTACACTCCCGCCCCTCCGTCGCGCTCGTAGCGGCCCCAAGGAATAGCATGCTAGATAACTATTTCGCAATCTTGCTTTTCATTCTGGTTGGTCTGGCCGTGGGCGTTGGCCCCATCCTGATCGGCGGCGGCATCGGCTGGTCTTTGGGGCTACTCAAGCCCAACGCCGAGAAGAATTCCCCTTACGAGTGCGGTTTTGAGGCCTTCGAAGATGCGCGCATGAAGTTCGATGTGCGTTACTACCTGGTCGCTATTCTGTTCATCCTGTTCGATCTGGAGATCGCCTTTCTCTTCCCCTGGGCCGTGGTGCTGAAAGACATCGGCGTATTCGGTTTCTGGGCCATGGTGGTGTTTCTGGGCATCCTGGTGGTGGGCTTCGCCTATGAGTGGATGAAGGGTGCGCTCGAATGGGAGTGATGGAAATGCAGGGCGGCCTGAACGACAAGGGCTTCATTACCACCAGCGTCGATTCGGTCATCAACTGGGCCAAGACCGGCTCGCTCTGGCCCATGACCTTCGGTCTGGCCTGTTGCGCTATCGAGATGATGCAGGCCGGCGCTTCCCGTTATGACCTTGACCGTTTCGGCATCGTATTCCGGCCCAGTCCCAGGCAAAGCGACCTGATGATCGTCGCCGGCACCCTGACCAACAAGATGGCCCCGGCACTGCGCAAGGTCTATGACCAGATGTCTGAGCCGCGTTGGGTGTTGTCCATGGGGTCCTGCGCCAACGGCGGCGGCTATTACCATTATTCCTATGCCGTGGTGCGCGGTTGTGACCGCATTGTGCCGGTTGACATCTATGTGCCCGGTTGCCCGCCTACTGCCGAGGCGCTGCTGTTTGGTCTTGGTCAGTTGATGAACAAGATCAGGCGCACCAACACCATCGCCCGCTGAGGATCGAAGCAAAAGATGCCCATAACCCCCGAAGTGCTGCTCTCGCGTTTGCAAGACGCCCTGGGCGACCGATTGGTCAGCGGCAAAGTAGCCCTGGGCGAGGTCACCATCGAGGTGCGCGCCACGGACTGGCACGATGTCGCCGTCCAGTTGCGCGATACGCCTGGTCTGCGTTTCGACGAATTGATCGACCTGTGTGGCGTGGATTACTCGGCCTATGCCGGCGTCGGCCGGGAAGAGGGGCGTTATGCGGCGGTCATGCATCTGTTGTCGGTCACCCACAATCATCGCGTCCGGGTGCGCGCCTTCTGCGCCGACGACGATCTGCCGGTGATCGCCTCTGTGGTGGATCTCTGGCCGGTGGCCAACTGGTTCGAGCGCGAGGCCTTCGACCTGGTCGGCATCATCTTCGACGGCCATCCCGACCTGCGCCGCATCCTGACCGACTACGGCTTTATCGGTCATCCGTTCCGCAAGGACTTCCCGGTCCACGGCCAAGTGGAAATGCGTTATGACCCGGAGCAGAAACGGGTGGTCTACCAGCCGGTCAGCATCGACCTGCGCGTGGTGACGCCACATATCGTGCGCGAAGAAAACTTCGGGGACGTCGGTCATGGCTGAGATCAAGAATTACACGCTCAACTTTGGTCCACAGCACCCGGCGACGCACGGTGTGCTGCGTCTGGTGCTGGAGCTGGATGGCGAGGTGGTCGAACGCGCCGATCCGCACATCGGTCTGTTGCACCGCGCCACCGAGAAGCTGGCCGAGAACCGCACCTTCCTGCAGACCGTGCCCTACATGGACCGCCTGGACTACATGTCCATGATGCAGAACGAGCACGCCTATGTGCTGGCGGTCGAGAAGCTCCTGGGCTGCGAGGTGCCGGTACGCGCCCAATACATCCGGGTGATGTTCGACGAGATCACCCGCATCCTGAATCACCTGCTCTGGTTAGGCACCCACGGCCTCGACATCGGCGCCATGACCATGTTCCTGTACACCTTCCGAGAGCGGGAAGACCTGATGGACATCTATGAGGCAGTCACCGGCGCCCGGGTCCATGCGGCTTACTACCGGCCGGGCGGCGTCTACCGCGACTTGCCGGACAGTATGCCCAAGTACCAGGTCAACAAGTACAAGAGCGCCGCCGAAGTGGCGAGGCTGAATACCCATCGGGAAGGTTCGGTGCTGGACTTCATCGAGGACTTCACCAATCGTTTTCCGAAGTGCGTTGACGATTACGAAACGCTGCTGACCGAGAACCGCATCTGGAAACAGCGCACCGTCGGCATTGGCGTAGTCGATGCCGGCCGGGCCAAGGCACTGGGCTTTACCGGCCCCATGCTGCGCGGTTCCGGGGTCGCCTGGGACCTGCGCCGGATGCAGCCCTACGAGGTCTATGACCGGCTCGATTTCGAGATTCCCGTCGGCAAGAACGGCGATTGCTACGACCGTTATCTGGTGCGCATGGAAGAGTTTCGCCAGAGCAACCGCATCATCCGGCAGTGCGTAGACTGGCTGAAGGCCAATCCGGGGCCGGTGATTACCGGCGACCACAAGGTGGCGCCACCGTCGCGCGCTACCATGAAGGCCAACATGGAAGAGCTGATCCACCATTTCAAGCTGTTCACCGAGGGCATGCATGTGCCGGCGGGCGAGGCCTATGCCGCCATCGAACACTCAAAGGGCGAGTTCGGCGTCTACCTCATCTCGGACGGCGCCAACAAGCCCTACCGGATGAAGTTGCGGGCGCCCGGTTTCGTCCACCTCTCGGCTATGGACGAGATGGCGCGCGGTCATATGATCGCCGACGTGGTCGCCATCATCGGCACCATGGACATCGTTTTCGGGGACATCGATCGATGACCTTATCCGCTCAATCGCTGCTCTCTGCCGATTCCCTGGCCCAGATCGACAAAGAAGTCGCCAAGTATCCAGCCGACCAAAAGCCGTCGGCGGTGATGGCCGCGCTGCGCATCGCCCAGGTTGAAAAGGGCTGGCTGGCCCCCGCGACCATTGAGTCTGTCGCCCAGTACCTTGGTATGCCGACCATCGCCGTCTATGAGGTCGCCACCTTCTACAACATGTACCAGCTCGAACCCTGCGGCCGCCACAAGATCACCGTCTGCACCAACCTGCCGTGCCAGTTGCAGGGTGCCGACACGGTGGCCGATTATCTCAAGCAGAAGCTCGGCATCGGCTTTGGCGAGACCACGCCGGACGGCCGCTTCACCTTGAAGGAAGGCGAGTGCATGGGTACTTGTGGCAGCGGCCCGCTGTGCCTGCACAATAATCACACGATGCATGCCCACCTGTCGCCGGAAACAGTGGACAAGCTGCTGGATGAGCTGAAATGAGCGCCCCATACACTGGCCCCAAGGTCTGCCTCTGGACCCTAGACCACGCCAACCCGGCGTCGTTGGAGACCTATGTCGCCAACGGCGGCTACTCGGCGCTGAAAAAGATATTGGCCGAGAAGACCCCGGCGGCCGAGATCATCGAGCAGGTCAAGATTTCCGCCCTGCGCGGCCGTGGCGGCGCCGGTTTCCCGACCGGCCTGAAGTGGAGCTTCATGCCGCGCAACTACGAGGGCGACAAGTACATCGTCTGCAACAGCGACGAAGGCGAGCCGGGCACCTTCAAGGACCGCGACATTATTGAGTTCAACCCCCACCAGCTCATCGAAGGCATGGTCATTGCTGGCTACACACTGGGCGCCAAGGCCGGTTACAACTACATCCACGGCGAGATCTTCGAGCTGTACGAATCCTGGGAAAAGGCGCTGGAAGAAGCGCGCTCCGCCGGCTATCTGGGCAATAACATCTGCGGTTCCGGCTGGGCATTCGATGTCCATGCCCACCAAGGTTACGGCGCCTATGTCTGCGGCGAAGAGACTGCGCTACTCGAATCGATCGAGGGCAAAAAGGGCCAGCCGCGCTTCAAGCCGCCGTTCCCGGCCAGCTTTGGTCTCTATGGCAAGCCGACCACGATCAACAACACCGAGACACTGGCCTCGATCCCCTGGATCATGCGTAACGGCGGCCAGGCCTTTCTCGATCTGGGTAAGCCCAACAACGGCGGCACCAAGATCTTCTCGATCTCCGGTCATGTCAATAAGCCGGGCAACTATGAAATCCCCATGGGCACGCCGTTCGCCGACCTCCTGGTCATGGCCGGCGGGGTGCGCGACGGGCACACCTTGAAGGCGGTCATCCCCGGCGGCTCCTCGGCCCCGGTGTTGCCGGCCGAGATCATCATGGCCTGCACCCTGGACTATGATTCCATCGCCAAGGCCGGTTCCATGTTCGGCTCCGGCGCGGTCATCGTCATGGACGAGACGGTGTGCATGGTCAAGGCGCTGGAGCGCCTGTCCTACTTCTACTATGAGGAATCCTGCGGTCAGTGCACACCTTGCCGCGAGGGCACCGGCTGGATGTACCGCGTGGTGCACCGTATCGAGCACGGCGAGGGTCGTCCGGAAGACCTGGACCTGTTGATGAGCGTCGGCAACAACATCGCCGGCCGCACCATCTGCGCCCTGGGCGAGGCCGCCGTGGGCCCAGTGCAGAGTTTCATCAAGCACTTCCGCCAGGAATTCGAGTACCACATCGAACACAAACGTTGCATGGTGGGAGCCTGATATGCCCCTGATAACCATCGACGACCAACAGATCGAGATCGCCGCCGGCAGTACCGTGATGGATGCCGCGCGCGCGGCCGGCATCTACATCCCGCATTTCTGTTACCACAAGAAACTCAGCATCGCCGCCAGTTGCCGGATGTGCCTCATCGAGGTGGAAAAGGCGCCCAAGCCCTTGCCCGCCTGCGCTACGCCGGTGACTGACGGCATGGTCGTGCGTAGCCACTCGGCCAAAGCGGTCGAGGCCCAGAAGGGGGTGATGGAGTTCCTACTCATCAACCACCCGCTCGACTGCCCGATCTGCGATCAGGGCGGCGAATGCCAGTTGCAGGACATCGCCGTGGGCTATGGCGGCGTCGCCTCGCGCTACGCCGAAGCCAAGCGCGTGGTGAAGGAAAAAGACCTCGGCCCGCTGGTCGCCACCGACATGACCCGCTGCATCCATTGCAGCCGCTGCGTCCGTTTCGGTCAGGAGATCGCCGGCATCATGGAATTGGGTATGCCCGGCCGTGGCGAGCACACCGAGGTCATGCCCTTCCTCGAACACCATGTCTCGTCGGAACTATCCGGCAACGTCATCGACCTGTGCCCGGTCGGCGCCTTGACCTCCAAGCCCTTCCGCTTCAGCGCCCGGTCTTGGGAGATGGCCCGGCGCAAGGGTATCAGCCCGCACGATGGCCTGGGCAGCAACCTGGCCTTGCAGGTCAAGGATAACCGGGTCATGCGCGTCACCCCGGTCGACAACGAGGCGATCAACGAATGCTGGCTGGCCGACCGCGACCGCTTCAGCTACCAGGCGCTCAATTCCGCTGAGCGGCTGACCCGTCCCATGGTCAAGGACGGCGGCCGCTGGGTTGAGGTCGATTGGCCCAAGGCCATGGCCTTTGCCGCCGGCGCGCTCAAGGTGATCCGCGATACCCATGGAGCGAGCGCCATCGGCTTTATCGCCTCGCCGCACCAGACCGTCGAGGAACTCTATCTATTCCAGAAATTGGCTCGGGCACTGGGTTGCGAAAACATCGACAGCCGCATCGACCGAGTCGATTTCAGTGGCCGGCGCGATGGCGTCGAATGGCTGGGTATGGCGGTGACCGATCTCAATAAGCTGGATCGGGTGTTGCTGGTCGCCTCGACCGTGCGCAAGGAACAACCGCTGATCGCCCAACGCCTGCGCCAGGCAGTTAAGAAGGGCGCCCAGATGAACATGGTCCATTGCGCCGACGACGACCTGCTCTGTCCAGTTGCCAACAAGCTGATCGCCCGGCCGTCCGATCTGGTCAACATCCTGGCCCAGGTGGCCAAGGCGGTTGGCGCCGATATCGACGGTTTGTCTGACGTGGTTGTTTCCGATGCCGCCCGCGCCATGGCCGCCAGCCTGAAATCGGGTGAGAAGAAGGCGGTGCTGCTCGGCGCAGTGGCGCAACAGCACCCGGCCGCCAGCGAACTCCATGTCTTGGCGCAGGCTATTGCCAAGGCGACCGGCGCGACGCTGGGTTTCCTGGTCGATTCGGCCAATGCGGTGGGGGCCGGTGTGGTCGGCTGCCGGCCGCGCCAAGGCGGCCTGAATGCCGCAGCGATGTTTGTCGCACCGAAGAAGGCCTATGTCATCCTCGGCGCCGAGCCGGAACTGGACGCCGCTGACTCGGCTGTCGCGCACCAGGCCCTGGCTGGCGCCGAACTGGTGATTGCGTTGTCGCCGTTCAAGACCGCCGGTGCCGATTATGCCCAGGTCATGCTGCCAGTCGCGGCCTACGCTGAGACCGCCGGCAGCTATGTCAACATGGAAGGCCGGCTGCAATCCTGGTGTGCCGCAATACCGCCGCAGGGCGAGGCTCGCACGGCCTGGAAGGTGTTGCGGGTACTGGGTAACCAGTTTGGCCTGGCAGGCTTCGACCAGGATAGCGCCGAGCAGGTACTGGCTGAGGCGCTACCCGAAGGCGAGGCCACGGTACGCGCCAGGTTGAACAATGAGATTGCCGACGTGACCGTGGCGCATCTGAATGCCGCCGCCGGTATCGAACGCCTGGGCGATACGGCCGTCTACCAGCTCGACGCGTATAGCCGCCGCGCGCCGGCTCTACAGGTTACCGTCGATGGCCAGGTCGGCCATGCCGCCATGGCTTGTGGCGCCCTGATCGCCCGCCTTGGCCTGAGCGAAGACAAACCGGTCAAGGTCAGGCAGAGCGACGCCGAGGTGGTGTTCAAGCTGATGCGCGACGACCGCCTGCCCGACAACGTGGTGCGCCTGGCTGGCGGCCTGGCTGCGGCGGTCCAGCTTGGACCGCGCTTTGGACCGATCAGCCTGGAGAAGATGTGATGGACTATTTGCAGCAACTCCTCGGCCCGGCCTGGCTACCGATCTGGACCTTGGCGAAGATCATCGTCATCGTCCTGCCGTTGTTGATCGCGGTGGCCTACCTGACCTATGCCGAGCGCAAGATCATCGGCTATATGCAAATCCGCATCGGACCGAACCGGGTTGGTTTCTTCGGTTACCGGCTGATTGGTCTGGGTCAGCCTATTGCTGACGCGGTCAAACTGATGACCAAGGAGATCGTTCTTCCTACCGGTGCCGACAAGCCGCTGTTTCTGCTCGCGCCGGTGCTGGCCATCGGTCCGGCCCTGGCGGCCTGGGCGGTGGTGCCGTTCACCGAGGACTGGGTGCTGGCCAACATCGATGCCAGCCTGCTCTACATCATGGCGATCACCTCAATGGGCGTCTATGGCGTGATCGTCGCTGGCTGGGCGTCCAACTCCAAATATGCCTTCCTGGGCGCGATGCGTTCGGCGGCCCAGATTGTCTCCTATGAGATCGCCATGGGCTTCGCCCTGGTCGGGGTGCTGATGGCCGCCCAGAGCCTCAATATGGTGGATATCGTCAACGCCCAGAAAGGCGGTTTCTGGCAGTGGTACTGGCTGCCGCTGTTCCCATTGTTCCTGGTTTATCTGATTTCCGGCGTGGCCGAGATCAACCGGGCGCCGTTCGACGTCGCCGAGGGTGAGTCGGAGATCGTCGCCGGCTTCCATCTTGATTATTCCGGAATGGCCTTCGCGGTGTTCTTCCTGGCCGAATACGCCAACATGATCTTGGTCTCGGCGCTGACCTCAATCTTGTTCCTGGGTGGCTGGCTGTCGCCGTTGCCGTTCCTGCCCGACGGCTTCTTCTGGATCGCGGCCAAGATGAGCTTCGTGCTGTTCCTGTTCCTCTGGTTCCGCGCCACCTTCCCACGCTACCGCTACGACCAGATCATGCGCCTGGGCTGGAAGGTATTCATCCCGGTCACCCTGATCTGGATACTGGTCATAGGCGGGTTCATGCAGACCCCGCTGGGTTATCTGTTCCATTGAGGAGGCGAGGATGATTTCCACTATCAAACGCTTCTTCAATACCTTCCTGTTGATCGAGCTGCTCAAGGGCCTGGCGGTCACCGGCCGGCACCTGTTCGCGCGCAAGATCACCATCCAGTATCCGGACGAACGGACGCCGCAATCGCCGCGCTTTCGTGGTCTCCATGCCCAGCGCCGCTACGCCAACGGCGAGGAGCGCTGCATCGCCTGCAAACTATGCGAGGCGGTTTGCCCGGCCATGGCCATCACCATCGAGTCGGCCCAGCGCGCCGACGGCACCCGGCGTACCACCCGCTATGACATCGACCTGACCAAGTGCATCTTCTGCGGTTTTTGCGAAGAGGCCTGCCCGGTGGACGCCATCGTCGAAACCCGCATCTTCGAATACCATGGCGAGCGGCGCGGTGATCTTTACTACACCAAGGCGATGCTGCTGGCGGTGGGCGACCAGTACGAGGCCCAGATTGCCGCCGACCGAGCGGCGGACGCCAAGTACCGATAAACCTGTAAAAAGTGAAAGGTGAAAGGTGAAATGTAAAACCGAAACGAAACGCGACTTTTCACGTTTCATGTTTCACGTTTCACGGATATAACGTATGGATTTCGCCAGTCTGGTCTTCTACTTCCTCGCCGCCATCCTGCTCCTGGCCGGGCTTAGGGTGGTTACCGCCAAGAACCCGGTGCACTCGGCGCTGGCCCTGGTGCTGACTTTCTTTACTGCGGCCGGTCTGTGGATATTGCTTGAGGCCGAATTCCTGGCCATCGCCCTGATCCTGGTCTATGTCGGCGCGGTGATGGTGTTGTTCATCTTTGTGGTGATGATGCTGGACATCAATATCGAGGAGATGCGCAAGGGTTTCTGGGACCACCTGCCGCTGGCCGGGCTGGTTGCCGGGCTGATGGCAGTGGAGATGGTCATGGTGCTGGGCGGCGACCGCTTCGGTCTGAGCGCGCCGACCGCCAAGCCAGCGAGCTACAGCAACACGCGGGAACTGGGTCTCCTGCTCTATACCGATTACGTCTACGCCTTCGAGCTGGCGGCGGTTATCCTGCTGGTGGCCATCGTCGCCGCCATCGCCCTGACCTTGCGCCGCAATCCCAATCGCAAGAACATCGATCCGGGTTGGCAATCCAGGCAAACCGCCAAGGGTCATATCCGCATGGTCAACCTGAAGCCCCAGCACCCTGAATACAAGGAGGCGGACGAATGATCGGCGTGAATCATTACCTCATACTCGGTTCCATCCTGTTTGCCATCGGCGTACTGGGCATCTTTCTCAACCGCAAGAACCTTATCGTCCTGTTGATGGCCATCGAGCTGATGCTGTTGGCGGTGAACCTGAACTTCATCGCCTTCTCCCATTTTCTCAACGACACGGCGGGGCAGGTCTTCGTGTTCTTCATCCTGACCGTCGCCGCGGCCGAATCGGCCATCGGCCTGGCCATCCTGGTGGTGCTGTTCCGCAATACGAGGAGCATCAATGTGCAGGACCTCGACAAACTGAAGGGCTGACGGCATGGACATAAAAACGCTCTACCTCGTCGTCCCCATGGCCCCCTTGGCCGGCGCCGTCGTTGCCGGTCTGTTCGGCAAGCTGATCGGCCGCACCGGCGCCCACCTGGTCACTATTTTGGGCGTCCTGGTCGCCTTTCTGGCCTCGCTCTTGATCTTTCAGGACGTGCTGGCCGGTCATACCTTCAACGGCGCCATATACACCTGGCTGACCTCCGGCAACCTCAGCTTGGAGATCGGTTTCCTGATCGACCGGCTGACCGTGGTGATGATGCTGGTGGTGACCTTCGTCTCGCTCATGGTGCATATCTACACCATCGGCTACATGGCCGACGATCCGGGCTACCAGCGCTTCTTTAGTTATATCGCCTTGTTTACCTTCTCGATGTTGATGCTGGTGATGAGCAACAACTTCCTGCAACTGTTCTTCGGTTGGGAGGCGGTGGGCCTGGTGTCCTATCTGCTGATCGGTTTCTGGTTCACCCGCGAGTCGGCCATTTACGCCAACCTGAAGGCCTTCATGGTCAACCGGGTGGGTGACTTCGGCTTCCTGCTCGGCATCGCCCTGATCATGGCCTGGTTTGGTAGCCTGGACTATCAGCAGGTATTCCAGATGGCGCCGCAGATGGCCGGCCACACGATCTCCCTGATCGACGGTCATCCCTGGTCGTTGTTGACGGTAATCTGCGTCCTGCTGTTCATCGGCGCCATGGGCAAGTCGGCCCAGTTCCCGCTGCACGTCTGGCTGCCCGACTCGATGGAGGGCCCGACCCCCATCTCGGCGCTGATCCACGCCGCCACCATGGTCACCGCCGGCATCTTCATGGTGGCCCGGATGTCGCCGCTGTTCGAGCTGTCCGATACCTCGTTGTCCTTCGTCATGATTATCGGCGCGATCACCGCCCTGTTCATGGGCTTCCTGGGCATGATCCAGAACGACATCAAGCGTGTAATCGCCTATTCCACCCTGTCCCAGCTTGGTTACATGACCGTTGCATTGGGCGCTTCGGCATACTCGGCGGCGATCTTTCACCTGATGACCCACGCCTTTTTCAAGGCCCTGCTGTTCCTGGGCGCTGGCTCGGTCATCATGGGCATGCACCACGACCAGGACATCCGCAACATGGGCGGCCTGAAAAAATACATGCCGATCACCTGGCTGACCATGCTGATCGGCTCGCTGGCATTGATCGGCACACCCGGGTTTTCCGGTTTCTACTCGAAGGACTCGATCATCGAGGCGGTGCAGGCATCGCACCTGTGGGGTTCCGGGTTCGCCGCCTTTGCCGTGACCGCCAGCGTGTTTGTGACCGCCTTCTATTCCTTCCGTCTTTACTTCCTTGTGTTCCACGGCAAGGAGCGCTTTCACAACGCCCACGCCGAGCACGATCATGGCGAGGAGGGCGACTCTCAAGGCCACCATGGCGCGCCGCATGAATCGCCCTGGGTGGTTACCGTGCCGCTGGTCCTGTTGGCTATCCCCTCCATCTACGCCGGCTGGCCTTACATTGAGCCCATGCTGTACGGCGGCTTCTTTGGTTCGGCCATCTATATCGACGCGCTCGCCCACCCGGCCATGGCGGAGCTCGGCGCCGAGTTCCATGGCCCGGCGGCCATGGCCCTGAGCGCCCTGACAACCCTGCCGTTTTGGCTGGCCGTGGCGGGCGTGGCCACTGCGTATTATTTATATATGGTGCGCAAGGATCTGCCCGAGAAGATCAAGGAAAAGGCCGGCATTGTCTACGCCATACTGGACGACAAATACGGTTTCGACCGGTTCAACGACTGGTTCTTCGCCGGCGGCGCTCGCCTCCTGGGCGGCAAACTGTGGCGTTGGGGCGATGTGGCCGCTATTGACGGCGTGCTGGTGAACGGCTCGGCCCGCCTGGTGGGCCAGATCGCCCGCATCTCGCGCTATCTGCAATCGGGATACATCTATCACTATGCCTTCGCCATGATTATCGGCGTGGCCTTGCTGGCGACCTGGTTCGTCTAGCGGGAAGAACGCTCGGGAAGATGCAATGCTGGAAGGAATTGGAATTTTAAGCCTCACCATCTGGGTGCCTATCGTGGCTGGCCTGCTCGTTCTGGCTGCCGGTGGCGACGACCGCAATGCCAGTGGTCAACGTACCTTGGCCCTGATCGGTGCGGTACTCGGTTTGCTGGTCGCCATCCCTTTGTGGACCGGCTTCAACGTCAGCACACCGGCCATACAGTTCGAAGAAGCGTTGCCTTGGGTGCCGTCCTTCAACATCTGGTACCACTTGGGCGTCGACGGCATCTCGATGCCCTTCATCCTGCTCAATAGCTTTACCACCGTGTTGGTGGTCCTGGCCGGCTGGAAGGTAATCCAGACCAAGGTGGCCCAGTACATGGCCGCCATGTTGATCCAGTCAGGCATCATCAACGGCGTTTTCGCGGCCCTCGACGGTATGTTGTTCTATGTTTGCTTCGAGGCCATGCTGATCCCGCTGTATTTGATTATCGGCATATGGGGCGGACCGAACCGGATCTACGCGGCGATCAAGTTCTTTATTTACACGCTGCTCGGCTCACTGTTGATGCTGGTGGCGATGATCTACCTGTTTTTCGTCAGCGGCGGCAGCTTCGAGATCATGGTCTGGCACAAGGTGGGTCTGACCATGATGGCCCAGTTGCTGTTGTTCGTGGTCTTCTTCTTTGCCTTTGCGGTCAAGGTGCCGATGTGGCCGGTGCATACCTGGCTGCCGGATGCCCACGTCGAGGCGCCGACCGGCGGTTCGGTGGTGCTGGCGGCGATTACCCTGAAGGTTGGCGCATATGGCCTGCTGCGCTTCACCCTGCCCATCGTTCCGGATGCCGCCCATGAACTGACCTGGCTGATGGTTGGGCTGTCGCTTATCGCCGTGGTCTACATCGGCCTGGTGGCCCTGGTGCAGGCCGATATGAAGAAGCTGATCGCCTATTCGTCGATCGCTCACATGGGTTTCGTCACCCTAGGGTTCTTCCTGTTCAACCCGCTGGGCATCGAGGGTGGCCTGATCCAGATGATCTCGCACGGTTTCGTCGCCGGGGCGTTGTTCCTCTGCATCGGCGTCATGTATGACCGGGTTCATTCCCGGCAGATCGCCGATTACGGCGGCGTGGCCAATACCATGCCCCGGTTTGCCGCCCTGTTCATGCTGTTTGCCATGGCCAACTCAGGCCTGCCCGGCACCTCCGGCTTTGTCGGCGAGTTCATGGTCGTGCTGGGCGCCATGAAGGTGAACTTCTGGTGGGCTGCCACCGCCGGCCTGACCCTGATATTTGGCGCCGCTTACACCCTGTGGATGTACAAGCGGGTGGTCTACGGCAAGGTGGCCAACGAACACGTCGCGGGGCTTACCGACATCGACGGCCGCGAGTTTCTGGTGCTGGCGTCGCTTGCCATTGGCGTGCTGGCCATAGGCGTCTATCCGCTGCCCATCACCGACGTGATGCATGCCTCCGTCAACAATCTGCTGGAGCATGTCGCTCACAGCAAATTGATCCCTTAAGGTATCCGCGATGACCTCCATTTCGTCCGATTTCGTCACCGCCCTGCCGGAGATTGGCTTGCTCGCTGTGGCCTGCGTGGTCCTCCTGGTCGAGGCCTATAACCAGTCCAGGGCAGCGGTCTACCTGCTGACCCTGACCGGCTTGTTGCTGACCGCCGCCTTGGTGGTATTCACTGGCGCCGGTGTGCCGGTGCTGGCCTTCAACGGTCTGTACGTGGACGATCCAATGGGCGAAGTGCTCAAGCTGTTGACCTGCTTCTCAGCTATCGCGGCGGTGATCTATTCGCGCCAGTTCCTGACTGACCGCAAGATGCTTTCCGGCGACTACCTGGGACTTTTGCTATTTGCGGTACTGGGCATGCTGGTCATGATCTCCGCCAACCATTTCCTGACCCTGTATCTGGGCCTGGAACTGCTGTCGCTGGCGCTCTACGCCATGGTCGCCATGGAACGCGATTCGGCGCGCGCCACCGAGGCGGCCATGAAGTACTTTGTGCTTGGCGCACTGGCCTCCGGCCTGCTGCTCTATGGCATGTCGCTGATCTATGGCCTGACCGGTTCGCTTGAACTCGGCAAGGTGGCCGAGGCCCTGCATTTCAACGTCAAGAGCGAGATCGTGCTGGCATTCGGCTTGGTCTTTATCGTCGCCGGCCTGGGCTTCAAGCTGGGCGCCGCGCCATTCCATATGTGGGCGCCGGACGTGTACCACGGCGCGCCTGCCGCCGTGACCCTGTTCGTCGGCACGGCCCCCAAGCTGGCGGCCTTCGCCTTCGCCATGCGCATTCTGGTGGACGGCTTGCAGCCCGCCCACGGCGACTGGCAACAGATGCTCGCGGTAATGGCCGTGGCCTCGCTGGCCATCGGCAATATCGCCGCCATCGCTCAGACCAATATCAAGCGTATGCTGGCCTACTCGACCGTCTCCCACATGGGCTTTTTGCTCCTGGGTATGATGACCGGCAGCCTGGCCGGCTATTCGGCCGCCATGTTCTATGCCGTGACCTATGTGCTGATGAGTCTGGGTGGTTTTGGTATGGTCACCTACCTGTCCCGAACCGGAGCCGAAGCCGAAAATCTGGACGACTTCAAGGGCCTAAACGCTCACCATCCCTGGCTGGCAGCCATTATGGCGATGGTCATGATGTCGATGGCCGGGCTGCCGCCATTCGTTGGCTTTTACGCCAAGCTGACGGTGTTGCAGGCCCTGGTCGGCGCAGGCTGGATCGGCTTGGCGGTGGTCGCGGTGCTGTTCTCGCTGATTGGCGCATTCTTCTACCTGCGCGTGGTCTGGCTCATGTACTTCGACACCCCGCCGGCCGAAAGCCCGGTCTACGGGCAACATGCCGGCGATGCCGTGATGCTGTTGTCGGTCAATGGTCTCGCCATTCTATTGCTGGGCATCCTGCCCCAGACACTGTTGACCCTTTGCGCCCTCGCGGTGCAGATGTCGCTGCGCTAGTGCAGTGTTGCAGTTGTTTGGCGCCTATGCGTACAAGGAAAGGCCAATGCATCGGACGTAGGTCGGGATTCATCCCGACAACCAGGCCCATGGAACCCGCGTCGTCGGGATTCATCCCGACCTACAAAACCCCGCTGACATGCCCGGTTGGTCGGGGTAAAACCCGATCTACAAGGGCTTGCATATAAGCGTTCCAAAGGATGCGACACTACACCAGGAGCCCGGCAGGCTCCTAGGCGCTGCTTGGTTTATGCCGCTTCAGGAAAGCAGTAATAGTGGGCGTGTCGCTTTCTGCGCCAGCGTCTTGGCGAGGGCTTTGAGGCTGGGGCGGCCGCTCACCTGGAACACGCAACGGCTGACGATCATGAGGTCGGTGGTCGGGGCGTTGGCGAGCTGGATCAATTCCTCGGTTGGGTCACCGCCCAGGAGCGAGAATGCCGCATTTTCAAGGCCGGCGGTAGCGATCTCGAATTGGTCCTGTGCGGCTACGGCCTGCGCTTCCTGTTCTGCGCGGACATGGTCGAGAAAACCCTGACGCGCGCCTTTGGACGATTGCCAGTCGTTGCCAATGAAATCCGCCCAATTGCCGTCCAGCACGAAAACGCCCGTCAGGGCGGCTGTGCTCTGACGGGCGAGATGGACGGCGTGTTGCAGCGCTTCCGCCGTGGCGGCGGAACCGTCCACGGTGACGACAATATGCCGGTACACGCTTATTTCATCGTCAAGATAATAATGATGGCGACCACGATCACGCTCAAGATGATCGCGCCGATGTCTTCGGCCCGGTCATCCTTGAACAGGGTCATCTTGCCCTTTTCGCCTGCGGCGCCGATGGTTTCGCTGCCAGTTTTAGCCATGTTCATTCTCCTTGCGGTAATCAGATTGCAACCAGATAGTCTTTGATCGCGAACACCACCAGCAATGCCAGGACATATTTGGTGACGCCGACAATCAGGCCGAGTTTGAGCGGCGCGCCGCCGGCCTGCTTGAGTTCCTTGATATCGATATAGCCGCCCAGACCGACCAGCCCAAAGCCGAATATCCAGGTCATCCATACACGCATCATCTTGATGGTCTCGGAGGCGGGCGGGCCGTTCTTGAGACCGACATCGCCGAATGCCCCCATGCTGGTCAGAAACACCATGACCAGAAAGCCGATGACGAACACCGGAAATTTCTCGACCAGCAGCGTACCCAAACCCTTGCGCTTGCCGCCCTCGGCCTCTTCCGTCTTGCCAGACCAATACCAGACCGTGACCGCGAAAACCGCAAACGGGATCGAGATTACCCGCATGATGTTCCATATCTCAGCAACCGAGACGGCTGTGCCCGGGGCCACGTTGGGATTGAACGCCAGCGCCGCCGCCAGCACCTGACCGGAATTGAGAATGCCGGTACCGATCCACGCGCCATACTGCAGGTCGGTGAGACCGAGTGCATGACCGATGAACGGGCTGATGAACATGGTGACGATGCCGAACCCCAGGATGGTGGCGATGGCGTAGGCCACATGGCTGGCCTTGGCCTCGACGGCCGGCGAGGTGGCTACTGCGGCGCTTACCCCACAGATGCTGAGGGCATTCGCCATGACGCCGATCATTGAGCGGTCAAGTCCGAAGGCTGTGCCGAGCCATAGCACCAGGATGATGGTCAGGACCACGAAACCACCGATCAGGAAGATCGCCATGGAACCGAGCTGGACGATTGCGTTAAAGGTATAAAGGGAGCCCAACAGGATGATCCCGGTCTTGATCATCAGGCGGGACAACTTGAAGCCATCGCTCAATACATCCGGCATCCTGCCGCCGAACAGGACATTGCGGTAAAGCATGCCGCAGATGATACCCAGCAGGATGTAATTCAAGTGAGTGACCTTGACCAGCCAACCTTTTGTACCGAATACAACCGCACTTGTCATCCAGGGCTCGACCCAAAAACGTATCACCACCATGGTAACGATAATCAGGGCAAGACCCGGTAGGGCGCTGGGAAGTTTGCGAAAAAATCCGACATCTCCATTCATGTTAACTCCTCGTGATTTTGGTTTCGAAGTGCAACATTAAACGGTGGCTTGGTAGGGACATACCACCTACCAAAAGAGTACTCCAAAAGAAGTATTGGTCAAGATTAATCGCGGCGGTGTGTCGCCGCGATTAATCTGTTTACCGCTGTAGCCCTTTGGGCAACGGGAAGTTGATGGTTTCTTCGATGCCGGCTTGGAGCGTCACGGTGTCGGCGCCGAGCGTTTTTAACCGCGCGATGACCCCGTCCACCAGCACCTCCGGGGCGGAGGCCCCGGCGCTGACGCCGATGCGCTGTTTGCCTGCCAGCCAGGCCGGGTCGAGTTGCCCGGCGTTGTCCACCATGTAGGCCGGGCGGCCACAGTGGGCGGCGACTTCGCGTAGCCGGTTGGAATTTGAACTGTTGGGCGAGCCAACCACGATGACCACATCGCATTCCAGGGCCAACCGCTTCACGGCGTCCTGGCGGTTCTGGGTGGCGTAGCAGATGTCGTCGCGCTTGGGGCCGACGATGCCGGGAAAGCGGGCGGTCAGCACCGCCACTACCTGCGCCGCATCACTGACCGACAGGGTGGTCTGGGTGACATAGGCGAGCCGGTCAGGGTGGCTCACCGTCAAGTTGGCGACGTCCGCCGGGGTCTCCACCCGATACATGCCGCCCTCCACCTGGCCCATGGTGCCTTCCACTTCGGGGTGGCCCTGGTGGCCGATCATGACGATCTCGAAGCCGGCATTGTGCAGCTTGATGACCTCCTTGTGGACCTTGGTCACCAGCGGGCAGGTGGCGTCAAACACGTTCAGACCACGCCGTGCCGCTTCCTGGCGCACCGACCGGGGTACGCCGTGGGCGCTGAAGATGAGGGTGGCGCCGTCGGGCACATCATCCAGGTTCTCGATGAAGATGGCGCCCCTGGTCTTTAGGTTGTCGACCACGAAGCGGTTGTGCACTACTTCATGGCGGACATAGATCGGAGCACCGAAGCGTTCCAGCGCCGCCTCGACGATAGCGATGGCGCGATCGACCCCGGCGCAGAAGCCGCGCGGGTTGGCGAGCAGGATTTCACTGGTCATGAGCGCCAGGCTGTATGGGCCGCTCGCGCCGGAACGAGTCGACGATCAGCAGACCGGCGCCGACGGTGATGGCGGAGTCGGCCACGTTGAAGGCCGGGTAGAACCAGTCCCGCCAGTAAAACAGCAGGAAGTCCACCACATAGCCATAGGCGAAGCGGTCGATGACGTTACCCAGCGCGCCGCCCAGGATCAGGGCCAGCGCTACGCAAAACAGGGTGCGACCGCAGGTCTTGCGCAGTAGGTGGAGGATGATGAAGGCGGCGGCCAGGGCCACGAAGATGAAGAACCCCCGTTGCCAACCTGGCTGGTCGGCGAACAGGGAAAAGGCCGCGCCGAGGTTTTGCCAGTAGACCAGGCTGAAAAACGATGTGACCGGGATGGCCTCGTGCAGTGCCAGCTTGCTCACTACCGCCAGCTTGCTGGCCTGGTCCAATAACACGACCAGGCCGGAGAGCCAGAGCCAGGTAAGGCCGGCTCTAGGCGTAGTCACGAGGCTCACCCGCGCCATACAGGTTGCTCACACAACGGCCGCACAGACCGGGATGGGCCGGGTCGGCATCGACATCGGCGCGCACATGCCAGCAGCGTTCGCACTTGGCATGAGCGAGTGCGCCGACCTCGACCCGGGTCTCGCCGGCCGCCTTTTCGACCCGCGCGGCCGAGGCGATGACCACAAAGCGCAGGTTGTCGCCCAGACTGGCCAGCAGGTCGTAATCGGCGCCGTCGGCGTAGTAGATCACCTCGGCCTGCAAGGACGAGCCGACCTGGCCGGCGACGCGCAGTTCCTCGATCTCTTTGCTGGCCAGGGCGCGCAGCTCGCGTAGCCGGGTCCAGCTGGCGATGAGCGCGTCGACGTCGGCCAGTCTTGGCGGCTCGTGCCAGACCGACAGGAAGACGCTGTCGGACTGGCAGGTGAGCGCCCATATCTCCTCGGCGGTGAACGACAGGATCGGCGCCATCAGCCGGGTCAGGGTTTGCAGGATGTGCCAAAGCGCGGTTTGCGCCGCACGGCGGGCGGTCGAATTGGCCCCGGCGGTGTACAGCCGATCCTTGAGGATGTCGAGATAGAAGGCGCCCAGGTCTTCCGAGCAGAAGTGGCGCAGCCGTTGCATCGCCGTATGAAAGCTGTAGACCCGGTAATCGGCCAGGACCGCGTCCTGCATCTGGCGGGTCAGCGCGACGGCATAGCGGTCGATCTCCAGCCACTGCTCCACCGGCAGGCCGTTTTTCGCCATCTCGAAATCGGCGGTGTTGGCGAGCAAGAAACGCAGGGTGTTGCGGATGCGCCGGTAGGCCTCGACCACCCGCTTCAGGATTTCGTCGGAGATGGTCAGCTCACCGGAATAGTCGGTGCTGGCCACCCACAGGCGCAGTATTTCCGCACCGAGCGAGTCCGACACCTTCTGCGGCGCGACCACGTTGCCCTTGGACTTGGACATCTTCATGCCCTTGCCATCGACCACGAAGCCATGGGTGAGCAGCGCCTCATAAGGCGCGTGGCCATCGGTGGCGCAGCCGGTCAAGAGGCTCGATTGGAACCAGCCACGATGTTGGTCCGAGCCTTCCAGATACAGGTCGGCCGGGTGTTTCAAGCCCGCACGCTCCTTGAGCAGGCAGGCATGGGTGACGCCGGAGTCGAACCACACGTCCAGGGTGTCGCCGGCCTTTTCATAGTCGTCAGCCTCGGCGCCCAACAGCTCCTTCGGGTCGAGGCTGAACCAGGCCTCGATGCCGTGCTGTTCGACCCGTTTGGCGACCTGCTCCAGTATCTCCTGCGAGCGCGGATGCAGCTCGCCGGTCTGTTTGTGCATGAAGAAGGCGATCGGCACGCCCCAGTTGCGCTGGCGCGAGATGCACCAGTCGGGGCGGTTCTTTATCATCGCGGTCAGGCGCTCGCGGCCCCAGGCTGGGTAGAACTCGGTATCCGCGACCGCCTGCATGGCCTTGGCGCGCAGACCTTGTTGATCCATGCCGATGAACCACTGCCGGGTGGCGCGGAAGATGATCGGCGTCTTGTGCCGCCAGCAGTGCGGGTAGCTGTGCTTCAGGCTGCCTTGGGCCAATAAGAGGCCGTTCTCGCTCAGGGTTTCCAGCACCTTTTTGTTGCCGTCCCAGACCGAGAGTCCGCCGACGATGGCCGTGTCGGGGTAGAAGCGGCCGTCGTCACCGACCGGGTTGGCGACCTCCAGCTGGTATTTCAGGCCGGCGATGTAGTCGTCGTGGCCATGGCCGGGGGCGATGTGGACCAGGCCGACGCCATCCTCGGCAGTCACGAAGTCGGCCAGGATAATTGGCACCTGGCGGTCGTAGAAGGGGTGTTGCAACGACATGCCCTCCAGTGCCGCGCCCTTGATCTGGCCCAGGGTCTCCGCGGTCTCGAAGCCGTAACGCCGGAGCGCGGTCTCGGCCAGGTCATGGGCCAGGATCAACAAGCCCTTCGGCGTGCGGATCAGGTCATAGATGAACTCCGGGTGCACCGCCACCGCCTGGTTGGCCGGCAGGGTCCAGGGCGTGGTGGTCCAGATCACGGCATAGGCGGGCGCGCCGAGCGTATTGACACCAATACGCCGGGCCAGGTCAGCCGGATCCGCGACCGGGAAGGCGACGTCGATGGTGGGCGACACCTTATCCTCGTATTCGACCTCCGCCTCGGCCAGGGCCGAGCCGCAGTCGATGCACCAGTGCACCGGCTTGGCGCCCAGGTAAAGATGGCCGTTGGCCTGTATCTTGCCCAGCTCGCGGATGATGTCGGCCTCGAAGCGAAAATCCATGGTGAGATAGGGGTGGTCCCAGTCGCCCAGCACGCCCAGGCGGATGAAGTCGGCCTTCTGCCTCTCGACCTGGCTGGCGGCGTATTCGCGGCACAGTTCGCGGAAGCGCGCGGCGGGAATGTGTTTGCCATGGGCCTTCTCGACCACCAGTTCGATGGGCAGCCCGTGGCAGTCCCAGCCCGGCACATAGGGGGCGTCGAAGCCATCCAGGGAGGCGGTCTTGACGATGATGTCCTTGAGTATCTTGTTGACCGCGTGGCCGATGTGGATGTTGCCGTTGGCGTAGGGCGGGCCATCGTGCAGCACGAACAGCGGCCGGCCTTGTCCGTTGGCACGGAGCTTCTCGTACAACTTCTTCTCGCGCCACTGGGCGATCCAGCCCGGTTCCCGCTTGGCCAGGTTGCCGCGCATGGGGAAGGGGGTGTCAGGTAGATTCAGGGTGTCTTTGTAGTCGGGCATTTTTCAGGGTGTCGCCAAGGTATTGCTGGATTCAGTATTGAGGCCGGGTTTGGCCGGGGGCGCGCGGCCTGAGCCGCTGTCCAGGAACTGCAACCGTGGCTATTAACCGCCAACGCCAGATTAAGCATTTAACAACTCCCGCGCCAACGCCGCATCCTTGCCGATCTGCACCACCAGGGCGTCGAAGCTGGGAAACTTCTGCTCGTCGCGCAGCTTGTGCAGGAATTCCACGCGCAAATGCTGGCCGTACAGGTTGCTGTCGAGGTCGAGGTCGAACAGATGCACCTCCAGGGTCGGGTTGCCGTTCGGATGCACCGACGGCCGGGTGCCCAGGTTGGCCACGCCTGGCCAGTCCGGCCTGGCGAGCCCCTGGACGCGCACGGCGAACACGCCCTTGACCGGCGGCCGGTTGTGCTTAAGCAGGATATTGGCAGTGGGGTAGCCGATCTTGCGGCCAATCCGGTCGCCGCCGACCACCCGGCCGGAGATGGAATAGGGCCGGCCGAGCAGTTGCGCCGCGCCAGCCATGTCGCCGGCCGCCAGGGCCGTGCGCACCGCCGTGCTGGAGGCGCGCTGACCGGCGGCCTCGATGGTGTGCAGGACATCGACCTGAAAGCCATAGCGCTCGCCCAGGGTTTGCAGCAGGGCGAGGTTGCCGGCCCGTTTTGCGCCAAAGCGGAAATCGTCACCGACCAGCACATAGCGCGCCTTGAGTCCATCGACCAGGATGCGGCGCACGAAGTCCTCGGCGCTCAGGGCGGCGAATTCCTTGGTGAAGCGGCAGACATGGACGTGGCCGACGCCCAGGGCCTTGAGGATTTCCAGCTTCTCGCGCAGGCTGGTCAGGCGGCTGGGCGCAGCGTGAGGCGTAAAGATTTCCCGTGGGTGAGGTTCGAAGGTCAACACGGTGGGCAGACCCCCGACCGAGGTGGCGCGCGCGGTCAGCCGGGCCAGCATGGCCTGATGACCGAGATGGACGCCATCGAAGTTGCCGATGGTGACGGCATTCGGTCGGGTTGCGTGGGGCCAGCCGTGGGTGATCAGCATTGAAAATAGACCGCTCTGACTATCTGCTTGAAAAGAGGCGAATTTTAGCGGTCGCGGGGGGTGCAGTCTATGCCGGTCGGCGCTGGAAATCCCCGGGCCTGAAACCCATTAGCCAGAGGACAGTGAAATAACTCAAGGCGCCGCCGACCACCAGCGCGGCCAGGTGGGCCACCCGCTCGCCGCTGTGGTAGGCCACCCAGCGCGCCTCGCCCATCATGCCGAACCAGAGCACGGCGGCCATGACAACCAGAGCGAGCAGCAATTTGAGCAGAAAGACACGCCAGCCCGGCTGCGGTTGATAGATCGCCTGGCGGCGCAAATTGGCAAACAGGATGGCGGCGTTCAGGCAGGCGCCGAGGCCGATGGCTAGCGCCAGTCCGGCGTGCTTGAAGGGCCCGATGAAGGCCAGGTTCATGGCCTGGGTGGCCAGCAGGGTGAAGATGGCGATCTTCACCGGTGTCTTGATGTTCTGGCGGGCATAAAAGCCGGGCGCCAGCACCTTGACCAGGATCAGTCCGACCAGGCCGACCGAGTAGGCCACCAGCGCCAGCCGGGTCATCTCGACATCCTGGACGGTAAACTGGCCATGAAAGAACAAGGTGGCGATCAGCGGGATGGCCAGGATACCCAGCGCCACCGCCGCCGGCGCGGCCAGCAGTAGGGTCATGCGCAGCCCCCAGTCGAGCAGCTTCGAGTATTCACCAGGATCGTTGTCGGCATAATTTTTGGCCAGCGAGGGTAACAGGATGGTGCCCAGCGCCACGCCCAACAGGCCGGTGGGAAATTCCATCAGCCGGTCGGCGTAGGACAGCCAGGACACGCTGCCGGTCGGCAGGAAGGAGGCGAAGATGGTGTTGATGAGCAGGGAGACCTGGGCCACCGAAACGCCGATAGCGGCCGGCCCCATCAGCTTCAGGATGCGCCGCACGCCGGGATCATGCGGGTCCCAGTCCCAACGCGGCAGCAGGCCCAGCCGTCGCAAGGCCGGAACCTGCAAGGCCAGTTGCAACACGCCGCCGATGAAGGCGCCCCAACCCAGGGCCAGGGCCGGCGGGTCGAACCAGGGTGCAGCCACCGTTGCCGCCAGGATCATCGAGACATTGAGCAGCACCGGGGTGAAGGCGGGAATCTGGAACCGGCTCCAGGTGTTGAGGATGCCGCCGGACAAGGAAACCAGTGAGAGAAACAGGATGTAGGGAAAGACGATCCGGGTCAGTTCCACCGTCAACTGGAACTTGTCCGGCGTGGCGACGAAGCCGGGCGCGGTCACCAGGATGATGAGCGGCGCGCCCAGGATACCCAGGCCGGTGACCACGACCAGGACCACGAACAGGACGGTGGTGACCCGATTGATGAGGCGGTGGGTGTCGGCCTCGCCGCGCCGGTTGCGATATTCTGCCAGGATCGGGACGAAGGCCTGGGAAAAGGCCCCTTCGGCGAACAGCCGGCGCAACAGATTGGGCAGCCGGAAGGCGACGAAAAAGGCATCGGTTGCGGCCCCGGCGCCGAAGGCCCTGGCGATCACCGCCTCGCGGACAAAACCGAGGATGCGCGACAACAGGGTCATGGAACTGACCGCAGCGAGGGTCCGGAGGAGGTTCATGGCCGTGATGTTACTCGACTTGCCTTGCAAATCCGATATGGGTATGATGCCCGGCTTTCCGTATAACCCGATTTTTAGGAGTTGCCGACATGGCCAACACCGCTCAGGCGCGCAAGCGCGCCCGCCAAAACACCGAGCAGCGCCTGCACAACACCGGTCTGCGTTCCGAGTTCCGCACTGCGGTCAAGAAGGTACGCAAGGCCATACTGGCCGGCGATAAGTCGCTTGCCCAAGCCGCCTTGCAAGCCTCCGTGGGCGCTATCGACAGCATCGCCGACAAGCGGATCGTGCACAAGAACAAGGCCGCCCGGCACAAGAGCCGTCTGTCCGCCGCCATCAAGGCGATGGCCTGAACCTGAGTTGGTCGTTCCGGCGGCGATGGGCCGTCCTATCTATTCAGTGGAGTAGCGGCAATGGGTCTGGATCGCGTCAGTTCCGGCAAGGATTTGCCGAACGATTTCAATGTCGTCATTGAAATCCCGGCCCATGGCGAGCCGATCAAGTACGAAGTGGACAAGGCCACCGGCGCGATGTTCGTCGATCGCTTCATGTCCACCGCCATGCATTACCCCTGCAATTACGGCTATGTCCCGCATACCTTGTCCGACGACGGCGATCCGGTCGATGTCCTGGTCATCACCCCCATCCCGCTGCTGACCGGCGTGGTAGTGCGCTGCCGGCCGATCGGCATGTTGAAGATGGAAGACGAGGCCGGAGTCGACGCCAAGGTGCTCGCGGTGCCGGTCGATAAGCTGACCAATCTTTATCGCGCCATCGAATCGCCGCGCGACCTGCCCGAATCGATCCTGCACCAGATCAGCCACTTCTTCGAACACTACAAAGACCTGGAGGCCGGCAAGTGGGTCAAGGTCCAGGGCTGGGTCGGCGCCGAAGAGGCCAAGGGCGAAATCATGCAAGGCGTGCAGCGCTACAACACCGCCGCCGAAAAACCGATGTTCTGATCTTGTAGGAGCGAGCTTGCTCGCGCTGTCGGCGTGCTCGTCGCCGGCAAGCCGCCACCTACGGAAGCCATGAAGATCTGCATCGTCTCCGATTCCCACGACAACCGCCGCCTGCTCGAACATGCGGTGGCGGACGCCCACAAACGCGGCGTCGAGGCGGTGCTGCACTGCGGCGACATCGTCGCGCCGACCACGCTCAGGGTATTGAAGCCCTTCGCCCTGCCGGTTCACGTCATCCACGGCAACAACATGGGCGACATGCACGCCATGCACCAGTTGGCCCACGAGCCGGACAGCCTGGTGCGTTATCACGGTCAGGACGCCGTGGTGCATTTGGGCGGGCGCCGCCTCTTCATGGTCCATTACCCGCACTACGCCCAGGGCATGGCGCTCACCGGCGACTACGACATCGTCTGCTACGGCCACGACCATCGGGTCAGCGCCCGGCCAGTCGCCAACGTCAAGGGCGGCACCACCTGGCTGGTCAACCCCGGCACCGTGGGCGGCGTCGGCAAAGGGCCGACCTATATATTGGCCGACCTGGAAACCCTGACCTTCGATATCTACGACGTGCCCACCGAACCGGGCGAGGCCTGCAACGTAAGGCCCGCCAGCGTCCACGTCTAACGCCCTGCCTAGGCAACCGGCGCCGGCGCGCTTGAGGTGCGCGGCGGGGTGGGATCGATAGGGCGGCCCATGGCCACCGGTGATGATCCGGCGGTGTTTTTTGTGGGAGCGGCCTTGGCCGCGAAAGAACGGTAGCCAAGCGCACTGGCCTATCGCGGGCAAGCCCGCTCCTACCCACCCAGTCGGGCGCGGCCCGACCTGTGCAACGGCGAAGCGATCGCCTGCGGCGCGTGATTGCGCTGACCGTTTGTCTCGGATTTAGTCAATCTATTCCTTCATAAGAACTTTCGATTATTCGGCCCGCCCGTCGGCCGGTCTTTGCGGTTAACATTCAAGCCTCTCCCCGGACCCGGTCCGGACCCGTTTTTTTTTGTCTTCACTCGGAGGCGACACATGACGTCTGTTGTGGCGACCAACCAGACCATTCTGGTCGTGGGCGGCGGCATCGCCGGCATGACCGCGGCGCTTGAAGCCGCGGAAACCGGCAAAGAGGTTGTGCTGGTGGAAAAGAACCCCTACCTCGGGGGGCGCACCGTGCAGCTTTACCGCTATTTTCCCAAGATGTGCCATCCCGCCTGCGGCCTGGAGATCAACCTGCGCCGGCTGAAGGCGAACCCGCGCATCCAGGTCCTGACGATGGCCGAAGTGACTGGCATCGCCGGCGACAAGGGCAATTACAGCGTCACCGTCAAGCTGGCGCCCCGGTTCGTCAACGAGAGCTGCACGGCCTGCGGCGAGTGCAACAAGGCCGCCAGCACCGAGATTCTTGATGCCTTCAACTACAACCTGGGCAAGGTCAAGGCGGCTTACCTGCCGTCCGACATGGCCTATCCGCAGCGTTACGTGATCGACCCGTCGGTGGTCGGCAGCGCCGAGGGCCAGGCCATCAAGGCGGCCTGCAAGTATGGCGCGGTCGATCTCGACATGAAGGAAGAGGTCGTCACCCTCAACGCCGGGGCCATCGTCTGGGCCACTGGCTGGCAGCCTTACGACGCCGAGAAGATTACGCCCTACCGCTACGGCGAGTTCAAGAACGTCATCACCAACGTCGAGTTCGAGCGCCTGGCCGACCCGCACGGCCCCACCGGCGGCAAGCTACTGCGGCCATCTGACGGCAAGGAAGCCAAGAACGTCGCCTTCATCCAGTGCGCCGGCTCGCGTGACGAGAACCACTTGCGCCATTGCTCGCGGTTCTGCTGTATGGCCTCGTTGAAACAGACCCGCTACGTGCAGGAGGCCTTCGGCGACGCCGGCAAGTCAACCGTCTATTACATCGACATCCGCGCCATTGACCGCTTCGAGGACTTTTATCAGGAGGTCAAGGCCAACCCCAACGTCGCCTTCGTCAAGTCCAAGGTGGCTCGCATCTCCGAGGACAAGAACGGCGACCCGCGTCTGTGGGGCGTCAACACCGAGGGTTATATCCGCTACTCTGAGCCGTATGACCTGGTGGTGCTGGCCGTGGGCATGGAGCCGTCGGTGAAGAACGTCGCCATCCCCGCCGAGGTGTTGGGCGATTCCTCCGGCTTTGTCATGGCCGACCCGGCCAACGCCGGCATCTTCGGTGCCGGTTGCGCCACCAACGCCCTGGACGTCAACCGCGCCGTGCAAAGCGCAACCGCCGCTGCCCTGCGTGCGGTCCAGGTGGTTAACCAAGTCGCCCGCGCGGAGGCATAAAGAAATGGCTGAAATGAAAACCGCTGCATATATCTGCAAGGGCTGCGAGCTGGGCGTCCGCCTGGATGCCGCCGCCCTGGTCAAGGCCGCCACCAAGGACGGCAAGATGAATCTCGTGCGCGAGCACGACTTCCTCTGCTCGGCCGACGGCGTGGCGCTGATCAATAACGACATCGCCAACGAAGGCGTCACCCACGTCGCCCTCTGCGCCTGCTCACGCCGCGCCAAGACCGAGGCCTTCAACTTCCCGACCGTGGCGATCAGCCGCGGCAACCTGCGCGAAGGCGTGATCTGGATTCGTCCCGATAGCGATGAAGCACGCGAAACCACCCAGGAAATGGCCGAGGACTACGTGCGCATGGCCTGCGCCGAGGTCAAGGCGATGAAGGTGCCCGAGGGTAACCCCAACACCGGTACCAGCAAGACCCTCTTAGTGGTCGGCGGCGGCATGTCTGGCATGACTGCCGCGCTGGAGGGCGCCAAGACCGGCTACAAGGTGGTGCTGGTCGAGAAGACCGGGGCGCTGGGCGGCATGGCGGCCAAGTTGTGGAAACGCATCCCCAACCGCGAGCCGTTCAAGGCGCCGATGGATAACGGCGTCGCCGACCTGGTTGCGCAGATCGATGCCGACGCCAACATCAAGGTCTATCTCAACGCCGTCGTCGCCAAGACCGCCGGCGCGCCCGGCCGCTTCAAGGTCGATATCGCGGTCGAGTCCGGCCCGACGGTGACCGAGGACATCGGCGCCATCATTCAGGCGACCGGATTCACAACCTACGACATGGCCAAGCTGCCCAATCTGGGCGCCGGTCAGGCCAACGTGGTCGACCAGCTTGGCTTGGAGGCCCTGGCGCGCGCGGCCAATGGCGGCCCGATCAAGCGTGCCGACGGCAAGGAAGTCAAGTCGGTGGTGTTCGTCCAGTGCGCCGGTCAGCGTGACGCGACCAAGACGCATCTCGAATACTGTTCCGGCCACTGCTGCGCCACCAGCGTCAAGCAGGCGATGTACTTCAAGGACGCCAACCCGGACGTCGATACGGTGGTGCTCTACACCGACCTCAGAATGCCCGGCAACAACGAGGACTTTTACCGCGCAGCCCAGAACAAGGGCGTGATCTTCTCCAAGGGCGCGGTGGCCAACGTCAGCGCCAGCGGCGATGGCTGCACGGTCAAGTTCAAGGACCTGATCCTGAACGAGGAGACCAGCGCCGACGCCGACTTGGTGGTGCTGGCCACCGGCATGGTGCCGACCACCGGTCCCGACCTCGATCAGCTCAACGAGGCCAACCGCGCCGCCGAGGGTGGTGACGCAGCGGCTAAGGAACAGGTCATCCAGATGATGTCGAAGTCGGTACTGAACCTCGACTACCGGCAAGGCCCGGACGTGCCGCAGTTCAAGCACGGCTTCAACGACAGCCACTTCATCTGCTTCCCCTATGAGACCCGCCGCACGGCCATCTACGCCGCCGGCCCGGTGCGCCGGCCAATGGACATCGCCCAGGCTCAGGAAGACGCCACCGGCGCCGCCATGAAGGCGATCCAGGCGATGGAAAACGCCGGTCTGGGCCGCGCCGCCCATCCCCGCTCGGGCGACTTGAGCTTCCCGACCGCCCGTCTGGAAGGCTGCACTCAGTGCAAGCGCTGCACGGTGGAATGTCCGTTCGGCGCCATCGACGAGGATGAAAAACGCTTCCCGCTGTTCAACGAGTCGCGCTGCCGCCGTTGCGGCACCTGCATGGGCGCCTGCCCGGTGCGGGTGATCTCGTTCGAGAACTACTCGGTCAACACCGTCGGCGCCCAGATCAAGGCGGTCGATATTCCCGACGAATTCTCCGAGAAGCCGCGCGTGCTCATCCTGGCCTGCGAGAATGACGCCTACCCGGCGCTCGACATGGCCGGCATGAACCGCAACGCCTACGACCCGTTCGTGCGGGTCATCCCGGTGCGCTGTCTGGGGTCGGTCAATACCATCTGGATCACCGATGCGCTCAACTCCGGCTATGACGGCGTCATGCTGATGGGCTGCAAGCACGGCGAGCAGTACCAGTGCCACTTCGTCAAGGGTTCGGAACTGGGCCGCTACCGCATGTCCAAGATCTACGACACCCTCAAGGGCATGAACCTGGAAGAGGACCGGCTGATGGACCTGGAAGTCGCCATCACCGACATCGAGACCCTGCCCAAGAAGATCAACGATTATGCCGCCCGGATCGTCGAGATGGGTCCGTCGCCCTTCAAGGGCCTGTGAGGAGATCGAGATGAGCGATATGAACCAGCAAATGACGGCCCGCTACAAGAACAATTTCCTGAAGGAGATCGAGCAGCAGGCCGAGATGGGCGAATGGGTGAAGATGTGCATGCAATGCGGCGTCTGCTCCGGTTCCTGCCCAACCAACTTTCACCCCGGCTGGCAGCATCCGCCGCAGGAAATCTTTATGCTGATCCGGGCCGGCAAGCGCGACGAGGTGTTGGATTCGCCGTCGATGTGGATGTGCACCTCCTGCTACAACTGCTACGTGCGCTGCCCGCGCAAGCTGCCGATCACCCATATCATGCACGGCATCGCCGAGTACGCCTATCGCATGGGCCGGGCGCCCAAGGGTCAGCCCACACTGCACCTGTCCAAGACCTTCTGGAACAACTGCACCAAGACCGGCCGCACCAACGAGGTCCAGTTGACCCAGACCCTGTACTTCAAGGACGGCATCGTCTCCGGGATCAAGAAGGCCCTGGCCATGCAGGACGTCGCCATCGGCCTGGTCAAGGCCGGGCGGCTGAACATCATGGAAGCCCTCGGCGGCGGCCACAAGTGCAAAGGCGCCAAGGGCATCCATGCGATGCTGGCCAAGGCCCGTGAATTGGAAAATCAGCGCAAGGGCCGCGCGGCCTAAGGAGCAAAAAAGATGGCTAAGAAAGAATACGCGTTCTATCCCGGCTGCTCATCGCAGAAAGGTGCCTCGGCATCCAACTATCTGGTTTCGGTCAACTCCATGTGCAAGACGCTGGACATCAAGATGACCGAGATCCCTGACTGGAACTGCTGCGCTGCCTCGATCAGCTACGCCGAGGCCGGCAATTTGCCCCGGCATGTATTGAACGCCCGCAACTTCGCCCTGGCCGCAGACAACCTGCCCGGCCAGGACATCGTCGCCACCTGCGCCGCCTGCTGGCTGGGCGCGCGCGAGTCGAAGGAGCGTCTGGAGCATAGTTCAGTGTTGCTGGAAGACACCAACACGGCGCTCAAAGAGGCCGGCCTGAACATCAAGGTGATCCCCGAGATCAAGCACATGGTGGAGGTGCTGATCGAGGACCTCGGTTACGCCGAGCTGGCCAGCCACGTCAAGAAGCCGCTGGCGGGCATGAAGATCGCCGGCTATGTGGGCTGCCAGACCAACCGGCCGTTCGGCATCCACGGCGAGTCGTTCGAGAACCCGATGTATCTCGATAAATTGATCGAGACCGTCGGCGCCGAAGCGACCCCGTATGACCAGAAGGTAACCTGCTGCGGCGGCGCACTGGCCTTCTCCGAGCCGGAAAAGGCCCAGGCCCAGATCAAGGACATCATCGAGTCCGCCTACGACTCCGGCGCCGAGATGGTGGTGACGCCGTGCCCGCTGTGTCAGGCCAACGTTGAGGTCTATCAGGGTCAGATCAACAAGCGCTATGGCACCAAGTTCAACATCCCGGTGCTGTATTATTCGCAGTTGATGGTGCTGGCTTATGGAGGTTCCGCCAAGGATGCCGGCCTCAATGGCCAGGTTATTCGCGCCCGCAAGCTGGAAGAGTTCGCCGGCAAGTAGTCTGTAGCGGGTAGCCCATAGTGTAGTGTTGCACGTTGTTTGGCAGATATCCGAACAAGGGAAGACCAATGCATCGGACGTAGGTCGGGATTCATCCCGACAACCCGGCCCATGAAACCCGCGTCGTCGGGATGAATCCCGACCTACAAAACCCCGCTGACATGCCCGGCTTGTTGGGTTGAATCCCGACAAGGGCTTACATATAAGCATTCCAAAGAATGCAACGCTACAATAGCGAAATGACGCGGCCATTGGCCGCGTCGCCGTTTTCTGCTACAAGCTATTGCCTGCAAGCGCAGCAACCGAGGTTAAGAAATGAAACGCCCCAAAACTGTAGACGAATATATAGACTTGGTGCACCAGGCGGTTTACGAGATCGATGAGTTTCGCTCCGGCCTGGATTACGACCCCGAGAACGCCGAGCAGTTCGGCCCGTTTATTGAACAGCTTGACGCCATGGTGCGCCAGGTCTTTGACGACATGGTCAATGGCAAGTATGAATGGGGTTATGGCCAGGATTTGCCGTTCATGCCGCTGGTGGTCAGATACGGCCGCTACATCCCGTTCCAGCGTGTCCTGATGACGGTCAACGAAACCCACAAGAACGGGCTGGATTCTTGACTAAACTACTGTTCTTCGTCCTGCTGGGTGTGGCCGCCGTGGCCTGGTTCAAGAGCCGGGGCGGGCCGCGTCGAGACCTGGGTAAATCGAAACCGTCCGAGGTCGAGGACATGGTGCGCTGCCAGGTCTGCGGCATCAACCTGCCCCGCTCCGAGGCTATCCTGGGCCGTGGCCGCATCTACTGTTGCGATGAACATCGCCGCCAGGACCAGGGCTGACCCCGGGGTTTTGCCCGACCAGCCGCTTTACCCGGACAGCTTCTGGCGGTCGCTCAAGCAGCTCAACGCTTTTCGTTTCTTTCTGGCGCTATTTTTCGTCGTATCGGTCCTGTTCACCGACTCGCTCGATGTCCTTGGCCCGCGCCATCAAGTGGCGTTATTGCTGGTGGCCGCTGTATATATGGCCGCCGCTGGCGGATTTCACTTCTTTCTGAGCGGCCAGCGTTGGGGTTTCAATTACCAACTGGTCACGCAGTTGGTTACGGACATCGCGATCATCGCCCTGTTCATCCATTTTGGCGGCGGCAACGCGACTGGTCTGGGGCTGGTCCTGACCGTGCCGATGGCGGCTGCGGGGTTGCATCCGGAAACCCGGATCATGCTGTTTCTCGCGGCCCTGGCCAGCCTGGCGGTATTGCTGGAACAGTCACTGACCATGCTGGGTCTGGGTGATACCGCCGGCCGCGACATCGCCGGGGGCTATCTGCGCGCGGCCATGTTGTCGGTGGGTTTTTTTACCGTGGCCGGCATCTCCCATCTCCTGGCCAGGGGGATGCTGGCCTCGGCTCGGATGGCCGACGAGAAGGGGCGGGTGGCCAACGAAATGGAGCGGATCAACGCCAAGGTCATTCAGGACCTGCCTTATGGTGTCCTGGTGCTGGGGTCTGAGGGGCAGGTGACGCTGCATAACCAGCAGGCAGAGTCGTTGCTCCATTGTTCGGTGCCGGCGAAATCGACGTTGATGGACTGCAACCCCGATCTGGCCGCACTCTGGCGGGACTGGCTGAAGGACGGCAGCTTGGCTGCGGCGGTCTTGCCGACCGAGACCGGGGAGGGCCGTTTGCGCGTGCGCCTGATGGCGCTTGGTCCGGACCGTGGCCAGGGCGCGGTGGCGATCGTCGAGGATATGAGCGAGTTGGAGCAAGAGGCCATGCAAATGAAGCTGGCCGCCTTGGGACGGTTGACCGCCAACCTGGCCCATGAGATACGCAACCCCTTGTCGGCCATCGGCCAGGCTGCCCAGTTGCTGCGTGAGGATGCCGGCCAGGGTACGCCGATGGCACGGCTGACCAGCATCATCGAGGACAATACGGCGCGCTTGAACGAACTGGTCGAGGATGTGCTGTCGCTTGGGCGCCGCGATCGACGGAATCGGGAAGTTATTGCCCTCGATGAATTTCTGCCGGCTTTCATCGCTCAGTTTGAGCAGGCCGAGTCCATACTGGACGGGCTGATCGGTCTGGAGATGGAGCCTGGTCTCAAGATCGAATTCGATCGTCTGCACCTGCACCAGATACTCTGGAACCTGCTGCGCAATGCCTACCGTCACTGTTCGCGTTCGCCCCGCGCGATCGTCCTGAGCGCCGCCGCTGCCGGGGACAGGGTCCAGGTCGAGCTATACAATGACGGTCCAAGCATACCCGCCGAGCTGCGCCAGAAGCTGTTCGAGCCGTTCTATTCGACCAACCGCATGGGCACTGGCCTGGGCCTATATATCGCCCAGGAATTGACCGAGGCCAACGAGGGCCAACTGCATTGTTTGGCGCAGGCGCAAGGTGCGCGTTTCCGCCTCAGTGCGAAATTGCAAAAGTAAGCAATGACAATTCCAACCGTACTTATCGTTGATGACGAACCTGACTTGCTGGACCTGGCAGACCTGACTTTGGCCCGCATGGGCCTGAATGTCGACCGGGCGGCCACCGTCCAGGCCGCCTTGGCCAAGATCGACGGGCGCCGTTATGACCTCTGTTTGACCGATATGCGGTTGCCGGATGGCGAAGGCCTGGAGATCGTGCGCCATATCGGCGGCCATGCGCCGCTGACGCCGGTGGCCGTGATTACCGCCTATGGTTCCGCCGAAAATGCCGTCGCCGCGCTCAAGGCCGGGGCCTTCGATTATCTGTCCAAGCCAGTTTCGCTGGATCAGTTACGCACCCTGGTCAAGACCGCGCTCAAGGTGCCGGGCGACGTCGATCGGCATCGGCCAGGCGGTGTGCAACTCATCGGCGAGTCGGCGGCGATGCAGCAGATCCGAACCAAGATCGAGAAACTGGCCCGCAATCAGGCCCCGGTTTTCATTACCGGCGAGTCGGGCACTGGCAAGGAGGTCGCCGCCCGCCTTATCCATGAACTCGGTCCCCGCGCCGGCAAGCCATTCCTGGCCGTCAATTGCGGCGCAATCCCGGAAAATCTGATGGAGAGCGAGTTCTTCGGTTACCGCAAGGGTGCATTTACCGGCGCCGATAGCGAACGGGACGGTTTTTTTCAGGCCGCCAACGGCGGCACGCTGTTTCTCGACGAGGTGCTTGATCTGCCTATGGCCATGCAGGTCAAGCTATTGCGCGCCATCCAGGAGCGCAGCGTGCGCCGGGTCGGCGGTACGGCGGAGGAACTCGTGGATGTCCGCATCGTTAGCGCCTCGCATCGAGATATGGCGGCGGCCGTGGCAGCCGGGCAGTTTCGTAATGATCTGTATTACCGGCTCAACGTCATCGATCTCAGAATGCCGGCCCTGCGCGAACGGCCGGATGACATCCCGGCGTTTGTGGCGTTCTTTATTAACCGCATAGCAGGGAGCGGTTCGGCGACCTTGTCCGAGTCAGCGCTCAAGGCACTGGTCGGTTATTCCTTTCCGGGCAACGTCCGTGAACTGGAGAACATACTGGAACGGGCGCTGGCGCTGAGCGACTCGGGGGTCATCGAGGCGGACGAGCTTAATCTGGCGCCGGCCGCCTCGAACGGAGCGGATGGTGTGGCTCAGGGAGGCGAGTTGCCGTTGCAGGACTATCTGGACCGGGTCGAGCGGGAAAAGATCGTTCAGGCGCTGGAACAGACCAAGGGCAACAAGACCGCCGCTGCCCGTCTGCTGGGGGTGACCTTCCGCAGCCTGCGTTATCGGGTCGAGCGGCTGGGTATCGAGTAGACCGCTGCGGTCTTGGGGCCGATGCGCCGTGATCGTTAGCCGCGGGCAGTGGCGGCGGCAAGCAGTTCCTCGACCGAGCCGTCGAAGGGCGGCAACTGGATAGAGCCGAGCCGGGCATTGATCTCATAGGTCTGACCTTGCCACTGGAAATGACTCGACGACAAGGCGGCCAGGATGTCCGCCGCGATCCGGTCGGCGACTGCCGGCGGGCAAATGGTGAGCAAGACGCCAAATTCCTGGTCGTTCATGCGGGCCAGGAGGTCGGTATCACGGATGTGGGCCCGCAGCATCGCGCTCAGGTGTCGAACCAGCCGGTCGCCGGCGCGCTTGCCGGCTGCCCGATAAACCTGCTGGACGCCGTCGAAGCCGATCTGGAGATAGGCAATCGGCCGTTCGCCGGCCCGCTCTCGTTCGAGCACCCGGTTCAGACGGCTGATCATGAAGTTGCTGCCCGGTAGGGTGGTGAGCGTGTCCCGGTCCCACAAATCCGGTTGGCGGCGGAGCCACTCCCGTTCTTCGGTGACGTCGCGCAGCAGTAGTACCGCGAACTGAATCTCGCTTAAGGCGTCCCGGACGATGCGGCAGGTGCCTTCCACCTCGAGTTCGGCGCCTTGGCGAGTGATTAGCCGCGCCCCCCATGACAATGGCATTTGATCGGTTCGTTCATCGTCGGCCAGCAAAGAGGCGACCAGGGAGTCGCGGGTCAGTGGGTCGACGAGGTTGAGTCGGTCCGGCAGTCGATCGCTGTTCTCGCCCAACAACTTACTGGCCGCCGGGTTCAGGTACGTGACGCGGCCCTGGCCGTCGATGCGGATAACACCTTGGTTCAGCGCGTCCAGGGTATCTTCGGTCTGGGTGATTTTTCGAGTCAGCGCGGCCTCATGGTTTCGGACCAGATGGGTGGTGATGGCAATGGCGAGCAGGGCGATGAACAGGCTGACAACGGCAAATGCTTGGTTGAGCGACAGGTCATCTACAGCAGACGCTTGGCTGGCGCCGCCTAGCCATTGGACTACCATGCCGGGATGCATGATATCTTCGGTTAGATGGAGCAGAAGAATGCTGAAAATGGTGGCGAAACCTGCGGCGAGCGGCAACAGCAAGCTGGGCCGGTTTTTTGGCCTTGAACTGCCTACATCCTGATCTTTAACGTCTGCATGTGCCATTTTTACCCTGCTTTATCCGGCTTTTTGCCGCGGATTTATTCTGTCCATAAGCCGACGACAGAGGGCATAGTATATATGGCGCGATGGTTTGGGGCACACATTCATGTGTACCAGCCCGGTTTAGGTATTGAGCAAGAACAACTTGGACTGCTTGACGTCTCAGATGGTGATCAGGCCCGAAACCCAGCGACCATAAAGCCGTTCCGCCATTGCCCGCATTGCCGGCAGATTCGCCGGGGTCTGCTGCAGGATGACAGCGGGGGTTTGGACCGCACAACTGTCGGCGGCGGCGATTTCGTCGCGGCCCACCGCGCACCACTCGCGGATCATGGCCTCGGTCATCTCGACGTGACATTGCAGGGCCAGATGCCGGTCATTCAAGACAAATGCCTGATTGGCGCAGTGCGCGGTCTCCAGGATACGGACGGCGCCATCCGGGAGGCTGAAGGTCTCGCCGTGCCAGTGGAAGGCCGGGAATTCGGTGGTCTCGCCAAACCAGGCCCTGGCCTCGGGCGTTGCCGTGACGCGGGCCATGCCCCAGCCGATCTCCTTGATCGGATTGCGGGTGATGACGCCGCCCAGCGCCTTGGCGATCAACTGGCCACCGAGACAATGACCGAGCACCGGGATGTTCGCGGCCACGGCTTGCCGGATCAGCTCCAGCGAGCGCGGTATCCAGGGCAGGTCGTCGTTGACGCTCATCGGGCCGCCCATGAACACCAGGCCGGAATACGTGTCCGGCGCAGTCGGGATCGCCTCGCCCCGGTCCACGGCAATCAGTTTCCAGGGGATCGTGTGGGCAGCCAGAAACTCGCCTAGGTAGGCCGGGCCTTCGTGGCCGACGTGACGGAAGATGGCGACCGGTTTCATCAGCTTGTCTTTTTGTCGCGCTCGATCAGTGCGTAGGCGCTGTGGTTATGAATGGATTCGAAGTTTTCCGCCTCGACGATGTAGGCGTCGATCCGTGCGTCCTGGTTCAGTGCAGCCGCGACATCGCGCACCATATCCTCGACGAACTTGGGGTTGTCGTAGGCGCGTTCGGTGACGTATTTCTCGTCCGGGCGCTTGAGTAGGCCATATAGTTCGCAAGAGCCGTTGTCCTCGGCGAAGCGGACCAGGTCTTCGATCCAGACGAAGCGGTTGGTGCGCACGGTCAGGGTGACGTGGGAGCGCTGGTTATGGGCGCCGTAGTCGGAAATCTGTTTCGAGCACGGACACAGGCTGGTGACCGGCACCACGGCGCGGATAGTCTGGAGGTATTCGCCGTCCTTGATCTCGCCGATGAAGGTGATGTCGTAGTCGATCATGCTTTCGACGCCGGACACCGGGGCCTTCTTGGTGATGAAATAAGGGAAACTCATCTCGACGTGGCCGGATTTTGCCTCCAGCCGCTCCACCATCTGGCGCATCATGGCCTCGAACGATTCGACCGAGAACTCCCGCTCGTAGCTGTTCAGTATCTCGACGAAGCGCGACATGTGGGTGCCCTTGAAGTGGTGGGGCAGGTAGACGTACATATTGAAGGTGGCAATGGTGTGCTGGACGCCGCCGTTTTTATCGGCCACTCGGATCGGGTGGCGGATGGCCTTGATGCCGACCTTGTCGATGGCGATCTGGCGGGCGTCGTGGTAGCTCTGGACGTCCGGCATCACGTTGGTCGGGCAAGGCGAGGCGGTGTCGCAGACGCTGTCGCAAGGGTTCATGGCTGTGTTTCCTGTGTGTTCGATGGCAAAGTATAAATCACCGGCATATCCGAGTAAACTACTCGGATATAAACTGGCCGATGGCAGACTCCATTCCGGCGCCGTCCAGGCCGCAACGAGCCAGCAATACTGCCGGATCGCCCGGTTCGACGAAACGATCGGGCAGACCCAGGTGGAGCAGGGGCTTAACCAGGCCCATGGCGGCCAGCGCCTCGGCCACGGCCGAGCCGGCGCCGCCCATGATCGCGTTTTCCTCGACGGTCACCAGATAGTCGTGAGTCTCGGCCAGTTGCCGGATCAGCGCCTCGTCCAGCGGTTTGATGAAGCGCATGTCGGCCACCGTGGCATCGAGCGCTTCGGCGACCTTCAAGGCGGTGGCGACCGGGCTGCCGAAGGCCAGGATGGCTACCCTGGCGCCCTGGCGGAGGACGCTGCCCTGGCCGATCGGCAAGGGTTCCAGAGCAGGGTCGATGAGCGCGCCGGGGCCGACCCCACGCGGATAGCGCACCGCGCTGGGGCCGTTGTGCCGATAGGCGGTGGTCAGCAAGCGACGGCACTCGTTTTCATCCGATGGCGCGGCGATCAGGATATTGGGTACGCAGCGCAGAAAGCTGAGGTCATACGCGCCGGCATGGGTGGGGCCGTCGGCGCCCACCAACCCGCCCCGGTCGATGGCCAGCATGACCGGCAGGTCTTGCAGTGCGATGTCGTGGATTAGTTGGTCATAGGCCCGTTGCAGGAAGGTGGAATAGATCGCCACCACCGGCTTCATACCCTCGCAGGCGAGGCCGGCGGCAAAGGTCAGCGCGTGCTGCTCGGCGATGCCAACGTCGAAATAGCGTTCCGGGAATTTTTCCGCGAAGGCGACCAGGCCGGAACCCTCGCCCATGGCCGGGGTGATGGCTACCAGCCGGTCGTCGAGGGCGGCCATGTCGGTCAACCAATCGCTGAATACCTGGGTATAGGTGGGCTTGCCGCTCGTCTTGGCCAACAACCCCGCCTCCGGGTCGAACTTACCGACGCCGTGATAGCCGCAGGGGTTCGCCTCGGCCGGCGCGTAGCCTCTGCCCTTTTGGGTGACGATGTGCAGAAACTGCGGCCCGGACAGTTTTTTGATGTTGGCCAGGGTGTCGATCAAAGCGTCGATGTCGTGGCCGTCGATGGGACCGAGGTAGTTGAAGCCGAACTCCTCGAACAAGGTGCCCGGCGTCACCATGCCCTTCATGTGTTCCTCGGCCTTCTTGGCCAATTCCAGGAAGGGCGGCAGGTGCGCCAGCACCTTCTCGCCGCCCCGGCGCATGGCGTTGTAGAAGCGACCCGACATCAGCTTGGTCAGGTAGGTGTTGAGTGCGCCGACGTTGTGCGAGATCGACATCTCATTGTCGTTCAGGATCACCAGCAGGTTGGCGTCCATGGCGCCGGCGTTGTTGAGCGCCTCGAAAGCCATGCCGGCGGTCATCGCGCCGTCGCCGATCACCGCTACGGTACGGAAATCCTCACCCTTCAGCTTGGCGGCGGTGGCCATGCCCAGTGCGGCCGAGATCGAGGTGCTGGAATGGCCGGCGCCAAAGGCGTCGTATGCGCTTTCCTCTCGCTTGGGAAACCCGGACAGGCCGTCGGTCTGGCGTAGCGTGGCCATGCGCGCCTTGCGGCCGGTGAGAATCTTGTGGGCGTAGGTCTGGTGGCCGACATCCCAGACCAGCTTGTCGCGCGGTGTGTCGAACACGACGTGCAGGGCGATGGTCAGTTCCACCACGCCGAGATTGGAGGCCAGGTGACCGCCGGTCTTTGAGACGGTCTCGATGATAAAGGCGCGCAGCTCGTCCGCCAGTTGCTTCAGCTCGGGCCGGGAAAGTTGTTTCAGGTCGGCCAGGTCGCCGACCCGGTCAAGAATGGGGGCGGTCAAAACTGTCTCTCGACAATGAAGCGGGCGATTTCGCCCAACCGACGGCCCAACTCGCCGAACGGCGCGATGGCGATCAGGGCGTCGCTAACCTGCTCACGGGCGTAATCGCGCGCCTCCTTGATGCTCATCAGGGTCAGGTAGGTGGCCTTGCCCTGTTGGGCGTCCTTGCCGGCGGTCTTGCCCAGGGTGGCGGTGTCGGACTCGGCGTCGAGCACGTCATCCATGACCTGGAAGGCCAGACCGACGCACTTGGCATAATGCTCGAGCGCGGCCCGCTGCGGGTCCGCCAGTGTGCCGCTGGAAGACGCGCCGAGCAGCACGGCAGCGCGGATCAGGGCGCCAGTCTTGTGGATGTGCATGAATTCAAGTTCGGCCAGGTCGAGCGGCTTGCCGGTGCTGGCGATGTCCACCGCCTGGCCGCCACACATGCCGCGCGAACCGGCGGCGCGCGCCAGCAGGGCGATCATCTCAGCGCCGGCGCCGGCCTCGGCCAAGACCTCGAAGGCCGCGCTTTGCAGGGCGTCGCCGACCAAGAGCGCGGTCGCCTGGTCATACTGCACGTGGCAGGTCGGCTTGCCCCGGCGCAGGTCATCGTCGTCCATACAAGGCAGGTCGTCGTGGGTCAGCGAATAGACATGGACCAGCTCGACCGCGCCGGCTGCCGCCTCGGTCAGTGCGTTGTCGGCGCCGATCGCCTCGGCGGCGGCGAAGGCCAGCATCGGCCGCACCCGCTTGCCGCCACCCAGCGCGACATAGCGCATCGCCTCATGCAGCCGCCTCGGTTCCAGACTGGTGGCCGGCAGCGTGCGCGTCAGGACGACCTCGGTGCGGGCCTGGATGGCGCGCGTCCAGAGGGCGAAATCGGTCATTGTTCGCCAGCCCCAATGTCCGGAGCGAAATCCTTGAGCAGCCCGTTCTCCAACACCTTAACCTGCTGTTCGGCGTCGGCCAGGGTCTTCTGGCAATAGCCGGTCAGCTCCGTACCACGCTTATACGCCGCCAGCGAATCCTCCAGCGACAGATTACCCGCCTCCATGGCCGCGACCAGCCCTTCCAGCTCGGCAATAGCGGCTTCAAACGTCTTGGGCGAGGCGGGTTTGGCGGTTTTGGTCATGAGGACGACGGATATATTAGAAGCTCAATGATAGCCTAGCGAGGCGGGCGGCGTCATGGGACCGGGTGGCTTGTCCGTAAGCGGGGGGTTAGGTATAAAGGCTAAACCTACTTGAAACGGTGAAACCTTGCAGTCGTCTTCCTCCTCCAATCCGATCCGTATGCCGCCCTGGATCCGCCAGAAGCTCGGTGGTGGCGGCCATTTTCCGGATACTGCCCGCGCCGTTGATGGTCTGAATACCGTTTGCGACGAGGCCCGTTGTCCGAACAAGGGCGAGTGCTGGAGCCGGGGCACCGCCACCTTCATGCTGCTGGGCGACGTCTGTACCCGGGCCTGCGGTTTCTGCGCGGTGAAGACCGGCCGACCGACCTGGGCGGATGCCGATGAGCCGCGCCGGGTGGCCGAGGCGGCGCGGCGGATGAATCTATCCTTCGTGGTGCTGACCTCGGTCAACCGTGACGATCTGCCCGACGGTGGCGCCGGCGGTTTCGCCGAGACCCTCGAACGATTGCGCCTGGCCCGCCCGGATATGGGGGTTGAGTTTCTGACCCCGGATTTCCGCAATTGCCAGCGTGAGGCCGCCGACCGCTTTGTCGCTACACTGGCGCGTCTGCCGGCAAGCGCCCGGCGCGACCTGGTCTGGGGCCATAATGTCGAGACCGTGCCGCGTCTGTATCGTGAGGCCCGCAAGGGCGCGCAGTATGCGCGCTCGCTCGACCTGCTCCAGTTGGCCGCCAGCCTGCCCGGTGTCGAGGCCAAATCCTCCCTGATGCTGGGTCTGGGGGAGACGCGGGAGGAGGTTCTGGCGGTGCTGGCCGATCTGCGTGCCGCCGGTGTCGCCCGGCTGTCGCTGGGCCAATATCTGCGGCCGTCGCCGGACAACCTGCCGGTGGCCCGTTATGTCCATCCGGACGAGTTCGCTCAATTTGAAATCGACGCGCGCGAACTCGGTTTCACCTGGGTCAAGGCCGGCCCGCTGGTGCGCAGTTCCTATTACGCCGAAGAGGTCCAGGATGCTCAAGCAAACGCCGCTTAACGCCAAGCACCGCGAGGCCAACGCCAAGCTGGTCGACTTCTCCGGCTGGGAGATGCCGATCCACTACGGCTCCCAGATCGAGGAACATCATGCGGTGCGGCGCGATGCCGGTATGTTCGACGTCTCACACATGCTGCCGGTGGACATCAAGGGTGAGGGCGTCCGCGCCTTTCTGCGGCAATTGCTGGCCAACAACGTCGACAAGCTGCAAACCACCGGCAAGGCGCTGTATTCGTGCATGTTGCATGAGGGCGGCGGGGTGGTGGACGATCTCATCGTCTATTTCATGAGCGAGACCTGGTTTCGCCTCGTGGTCAACGCCGGCTGCGCCGACAAGGACATCGCCTGGATGGCGGCGCAACGCGACCGTTACGCCCCCGGCCTGGAAATCATTCCCTGCCGCGATCTGGCCATGATCGCCGTGCAAGGCCCGAACGCGGCAGCGAAGTTCTGGCAGGCGCTGCCCGGCAGCGAGGGCCCGACCCGGTCGATGCGGCCATTCACCGCCGTCGTCATCGGCAGCATGTTCGTCGCCCGCACCGGCTATACCGGCGAGGATGGCTTCGAGATCATGTTGCCGGCCAAGGCTGCGCCCTACTTGTGGCAAGCGTTGCTGGAGGCGGGTGTCAAGCCCTGCGGCCTGGGCGCCCGCGATACCCTGCGGCTGGAGGCCGGCATGAACCTGTTCGGCCAGGACATGGACGAGAAGGTGACGCCGCTGGAGTCGGGACTGGCCTGGACCGTGGACCTTGCGAGCGAGCGCGATTTCATCGGCAAGGCTGCCCTGTTGGAGCGGCCGATTGAGAAGCAACTGGTCGGCCTGGTGCTCAAGGATCGCGGGGTGTTACGCGGCCACCAAAGGGTATTTATGGCTCAAGGCGCAGGCGAGGTGACCAGCGGCACCTTCTCGCCTACTCTCAACGGCGCTATCGCCCTGGCGCGCGTACCGGCCGGCGTCAAGGTCGGTGACACGGTTGAAGTGGCGATCCGCGACAAGCAATTGCAGGCACGGGTGGTGAAATACCCGTTTGTGCGTAATGGCAAGGCATTGATCGACCTGTAGGAGCGGGCTTGCCCGCGCTTCGCGCCGCAGGGCGCCCCTATCCTTTCCCCAGGAGAAAACCATGAACATTCCCAACGATCTGAAGTACACACTATCCCACGAGTGGGCGCGTCTGGAGGCGGACGGCAGCGTGACCGTGGGCATCACCGACCACGCCCAGGAACTTCTGGGCGACATGGTCTTCGTCGAAAACCCCGTCCTGGGCCGGCAATTGAAGGCCAGCGAGGAATGCGCCGTGGTCGAGTCGGTCAAGGCTGCATCCGACGTCTACGCGCCGATCGCCGGCGAGGTGATCGCCGCCAACGGCGACCTTGAGGCCAACCCCGACCTGCTCAACAAGGACCCCTATGGCGCCTGGCTGTTCAAGGTCAAACCGGCTGATGCCAGCGATCTGAATGGCTTGCTCGATGCCGCCGCCTACCAGAGCCACGTGGACTCGGAAGCTCACTGACATGCCGTTCATTCCGCACACCAGTCAGGATGTTGCGGAGATGTTGGCCAGCATAGGCGCGGCTGACATCGAGGCGCTGTTCGACGAGATACCAGCCGGTCTGCGTTGCCCAGGTCTGGCGGACATCCCGGAGGGCGAGTCGGAGATGGCGGTGACCCGGCGCGCCCATGAGTTGGCCGCCCTGGATGGCTTCTACCTGAACTTCATCGGCGCCGGCGCCTACGAACACCATATCCCGGCGGCCGTCTGGCAGATCGCCGGCCGGGGCGAGTATTACACCGCCTACACGCCCTATCAGGCCGAGGCCAGTCAGGGCACGCTGCAACTGATCTATGAATACCAGACGATGATGACCCGGCTGACCGGCCTGGACGTATCGAATGCCTCGCTTTATGACGGCGCCACGGCATTGGCCGAGGCGGTGCTGATGGCAGTACGCGCCAGCAAGGGCGACGTCCGCCGAGTGTTGTTGCCGGCCACCGTGCATCCGCGTTACCGGGCGGTAGTCCAGACGATGGTCAAAAATCAAGGCGTCGAACTGACGACGCTGCCATATGACCCGGTATCTGGGCAAACTCGGCTCGACGCCCTTGATGACCGGCGGGCGGCCGCCCTGGTGATCCCGCAGCCCAATTTCTTCGGCGTCCTGGAACCGGTCGATGCGCTGACCGACTGGGCGCATGACCACGGTCTGCTGGCCATCGCCCTGGTCAATCCCATGTCCCTGGCCCTCCTGAAGGCGCCCGGCGCATGGGGTGCGAAGGGTGTCGACATCTGCGTCGGCGACGGCCAGCCGCTCGGCATACCGCTGTCGTCGGGCGGGCCGTACTTCGGCTTCATGACTTGCCGCCAGGCACTGGTGCGCCAGATGCCTGGCCGCCTGGTTGGGGCCACCGTCGATAGGGATGGTCGGCGCGGCTACGTGCTCACCTTGCAGGCGCGCGAACAGCACATACGGCGGGCCAAGGCGACCTCCAACATCTGCTCCAACCAGGGCCTGATGGTGGTCGCCGCGACCCTGCATATGGCCCTGCTGGGGCCGGCGGGCTTAAACAATGTCGCCCTGGCCAGCCACGGCCAGACCCGCGCCCTGCTCGATAAGTTGACGGCAATCGACCGCGTCAAGCGCGCCTTCACCAGCCCGTTCTTTCACGAGGCGGCAGTCCGGGTCGACGGCGATGTCGAGGCGGTGCTGCGGGCACTGCGGGCGCAAGGTATCCTCGGCGGCTATGCGCTCGGCCGCGATTTCCCCGAATTGGCTGACGTCATCCTCTTCTGCGCCACCGAGACCAAGACGGATGGTGATCTGGAGCAGTACGCGCAACAACTGGCGCGCATACTGAGCAAGCGGCGCGAGGCGCCACCCTGCGCCTACAAATCCTGAAACGATTTCAAAGGAGAACGTAAATGTCTATTACCGTAACCCTGAAGGGTGAGCCCGTTAACGTGGGCGGTGATTTTCCCCGCCCCGGCGACCAGGCGCCCAGCTTCATGCTGGTCGACAAAGACCTGAAGGACGTCGCCCTGGCCAGCTTTCACGGCAAGCGGAAGGTGCTCGATATCGCACCCAGCCTGGATACCGCAGTCTGCCAGGCCACCGTGCGCCGCTTCAACGCCGAGGCGGCCACCCTGCCCAACACCGTGGTGCTGGTGATCTCGGCCGACCTGCCATTTGCCCAGGCGCGTTTCTGCGGCGCCGAGGGGCTCGACAACGTGGTCACCCTGTCGACCATGCGCGGGCGCGATTTCCACAAACAGTACGGCGTCATGATCATGGACCCGCCACTGTCCGGCCTGCTGGCTCGTGCGGTGATCGTGCTGGACGAGAACGACCGCGTGGTCTACTCGCAAATGGTCCCCGAGATCACCCAGGAGCCGGACTATGATGCCGCCCTGACCGCTGCCAGAGGCTAGTGTCGTGTTGCACGTTGTTTGGCATATATGCGAACGAGGAAAGACCAACGCATCGGACGTAGGTCGGGATTCATCCCGACAACCCGGCCCATGGAACCCGCGTCGTCGGGATGAATCCCGACCTACAAAACCCCGCTGACATGCCCGGCTTGTCGGGTTGAATCCCGACAAGGGCTTATATATAAGCATTCCCAAGAATGCGACACTACACTAGGAGCCTATTGGACGATGCTAATATTTGAACACGCCCGCTCCGGCCGCCAGGCCAGGGCGCAAATCCCCATGACGGCGGCCGCCGCCGGTGATCTGCCGGCCGAGATGCTGCGCGCCGAACCGCCCGGCCTGCCTGAGGTTTCGGAGCTTGACGTGGTGCGCCACTACACCGCCCTGAGTCAGAAGAACTTTAGTATTGACACCCAGTTCTACCCGCTCGGCTCCTGCACCATGAAGTACAACCCGCGCGCCTGTCACGACCTGGCCATGCTGCCGCAGTTCCTGGCCAGGCACCCGCTGGCCGACGCCGACACCGGCCAAGGCTTCCTGTCAGCCATGTATGACCTTCAGGCCATGCTCAAGGAGGTCACCGGCATGGCGGCGGTGTCGATGGCGCCGATGGCCGGGGCGCATGGCGAGTTTGCCGGCGTGTCCATGATCCGCGCCTGGCACGCCGTGCGCGGCGACACGGTGCGCAGCGAGATCGTCATCCCTGACGCCGCCCACGGCACCAACCCGGCTACTGCCGCCATGTGCGGTTATACGGTGCGCGAGATAGCGACCGACCGTAACGGCGACATCGACCTCGCTGCACTCAAGGCGGCGGTCGGGCCGCAGACGGCCGGCCTGATGCTGACCAATCCATCCACACTGGGTGTGTTCGAGCAGTCTATCGCCGAGATTCAGCGGATCGTTCATGAGGCCGGCGGCCTGACCTATTACGACGGCGCCAACCTGAACGCCATCCTGGGCCGCGCGCGGCCGGGCGACATGGGTTTCGACGCCATCCATGTGAACCTGCACAAGACCTTCGCGACCCCGCATGGCGGCGGCGGCCCTGGCGTTGGCGCGGTCGGTGTGTCGGAGCGGCTTAAATCCTTCCTGCCCATCCCTTATGTGGTCGAGGAGCGCGGCTTCTACCGTTGGGCCGACGAGGCCAACTACCCGCAAAGCATCGGCCGCCTCTCCGCCTTCGGCGGCAACATGGGGGTGCTGCTCAGGGCCTGGGTCTATGCCCGCATGATTGGCCGTAACGGTATGCGTCGGGTGGCCGACTACGCCACCCTAAATGCCAATTACCTGGCAGTGGAATTAAACAAGGCCGGCTTCGACCTGGCCTTCCCTCAGCGCCGGGCCAGCCATGAATTCATCGTGACGTTGAAAAAGCTGAAGGATACTACCGGCGTATCGGCGATGGACTTCGCCAAGCGCCTGCTCGACTACGGCTTTCATGCACCGACCACCTACTTCCCGATGCTGGTGCCGGAGTGTCTGTTGATCGAGCCGACCGAGACCGAGAGCAAGGCGACGCTGGATGCCTTCGTCGCCGCCATGGCCAAGGTGAAGACGGAGGCCGAGATCGAACCGGACCGGGTGAAAGGCGCGCCCTACACCTTGCCGGTCAAACGACTCGATGACGTCAAGGCCGCCCGCGAACTGGACCTGGCGTGGCGGGGGTAAGCCCTGAAACCAATCGCCACAAGGGCAAGACCGGCCTGAAACGGGTCTGGAATGCCTGGTCTTACTCGATGGCTGGTTTCCGTGCCGCGTTCAGGCATGAGGACGCCTTTCGCCAGGAAGTAATCCTGGCCGTCGTCCTGATCCCTTCCGCCCTCCTACTGAGTCACGCCGCTGTCGAGCGGGCCCTGATGATCGGCAGCGTGCTCCTGGTGCTGCTGGTCGAGCTGATCAACTCGGCCATCGAGGCGACGGTCGACCGTATTTCCCTGGAGGATCATCAACTGGCCAAACGGGCCAAGGATATCGGCAGTGCTGCGGTATTGGTCTCGCTGATCAACGTGGCAGCCATTTGGGCGCTGATTTTGTCCCAACCCCAAACCTCGCTCGGATAGCCCGTGCGATCTGGTGCTCACCCCGCTGGAGCTGATCGACAAAATCGCCGCGCTGATACCGCCACCCCGCGCGCATCGCCATCGCTACTACGGCGTGCTGGCGCCCAATGCGCCGATGCGTGCCGCCGTCACAGCCTTAGCGCCGATGCCGGTGATCGTGCCGCTGCCGGTGGAAGCCACCGCAGATGACGCACCGCCGCACCGTGCCGCATCCCACTACCTGTGGGCGATGCTGCTGGCGCGCATCTACGAAACGCTGCCGCTGGTCTGCCCGATTTGTCAGTCGCCGATGCGGATCATCGCTCTCATCACCGAAGGCGGTTCGGTGCGGAAGATTCTGTACCACCTAGGCGAATCGGCGCAGCCGCCGTGCATCGCCCCGGCGCGCGGCCCGCCGCTGTGGGAGGCGGCGATGGCTCAGGAGCGGGCGGGCAACGACCCCGAATGGGATTCGGCGGCTCAGCCTGCACCGGAGTTCGAGTTCGATCAGCGTATCGCTTGGTGATGAGCAATTTTTTCCTCGCCGTGGATGCGCTTGTGCGCCGAGTTTGGGGGGTGCCAGTTTTTGGCGTTGGCGCGGCCAATTCTTGCCATGGGAGCTGGCGAGGCGAGGTGTCTGTCATGGTTTTGACGATGAAAATCGGATTGACGGGTGCGCGTAGGGGAAGTTTTGTTTGAATTGTGCGGTTGAATTTCCTATCCTTCGGCGTGTACACCTCATCACACCTGTCCAACTTCTGCTCAAGAACGACCCTGTAGAGGAATAGGGTGGGCGCCAGTGCTTGATTCTGCGCTGAAGCTGAGACATGATTCCGCAAACATGAGGGGAAGGAAAAAATTATGAGCACCGATTACAGCACGGGGCAGATGATTCTATTCCTCGCAATAGCAGTCATTATTTATTTCATCCCGAATTGGATAGCTTCAGCAAGAAAGCACCATAATGCCAATGCAATATTTGTAACAAACTTATTATTGGGGTGGACGGCTCTTGGCTGGGTCGTGGCTCTAATTTGGTCATTAACTGCGGTAAAAGCAGAATCATCGGAAAATATCGAAAAAAAGTCGGAGTCGAAGCAATGCCCATTTTGTGCGGAAAGAATCAAGATTGAAGCCAAAGTATGTAGGTATTGCGGAAGAGATTTTCCTGTATGAGGAGATCGGTAGGCTTTGGTGTAAGTATCGTGGTGCAATTGGTAGTTGCGGTCTCGGAGCCTGTCAGAATTTTTGTGTGTGAGGCATATTTAGCCGTTCGAGAAAGGAACGAGATATGCCCCATCAGCAAACCAAACCCAAGAAACTGAGCATGGTTCAGCAATCCATTATCGATGCGCGCAA
>Ga0210040_10000712_pt1 | contig 53524 bp, 41 predicted proteins | sample CryGeyCG12114_NA_FD_185462 | JGI IMG/M metagenome (GOLD analysis project Ga0210040, IMG submission 185462) | Groundwater microbial communities from aquifer - Crystal Geyser CG19_WC_8/21/14_NA (SPAdes) (version 2) | ecosystem: Environmental > Aquatic > Deep subsurface > Groundwater | place: USA...
GGAGGACACCGTCGGGCTGGCCTGCTTGACCATCGTGTCAGCCTGCGCAGGCACCACGAGCGTGCGCGTCGACGCGGCCGGCGACGTCGGGCTCGCCGAGGCCGTCGGAGTCGGCGAGGCCGTCGGGACGGCCTTGCCGCTCGCCAGCGCGTAGTGGGCCTGCACGGCGTCCGCCGGCAGGGCGCGGGCGTAGACGGCCGTCTCGTCCAGCGCCCCGCCGAAGTAGTCGCTCGTCGGGGCGTTCGGCCACACCCGGCTGGCGCAGGTGACGACCCGGCAGCTGATGTTGTCGCCGGCGATCCGCCAGTAGCCCGGGACCTTCATCGCCGTCGTGGTGGTGTTGCGGGCGACCAGCGCCCCGTCGAGGTACAGGGCCATGCCGGCGCTGCCCTGCGTGCCCACGACGTGGTGCCACTGGCCGTCGTTGTACGCAGCGGGCGTCGTCAGGGCGACGCGACTGCCGTTGTCGACACCGAAGACCAGGCGGCCGTCGTTGGTCATGTAGACGTGCCGGTCGAAGTTCCGGCTCGCGATGACCTGCTTGTCACCGAACCCGATCAGCTTGCCGCCGGCGGTCGTCGTCGTCTTGAACCAGGTCTCGACGCTGAAGGCCCCCGGCGGCGCCACCCGCTCCTCCGAGTAGAGCGTCGCCTGGGTGCCGGCCACGCTCATCGCCGGGCTGGCGTCGGCGGTGAGGGCGCCGGGAGCGACGCGGTACTGCGCGGCGCCGTTGATGAGCGACAGGTTGTTGTCGGCGTCGGTCGTGTCGGCGAAGAAGACGTCACCCGGTTCGTCGTAGCGCCACAGCCCGGTGGCGCCGTCGGCGACGACCCGGCTGGCGTAGGCGGAGTCCGTGGAGGCCACGGTGACGCTGCGCGACGCGGTCGTCTTGGTGTTGACGCCGTCGGTCACGCTCACCGTGTAGCTGGGCTTGGAGCCCGGTGTCAGCCCTTCGTCCACGAACGTCATCTGCTGCCGCGACCAGAACCACGAGGTCGCGGTGGCGGTGTGGATCGGCGTGCTGCTGCCGTTGCGGAAGACCTTGTAGGTCAAGGTCGCGTCGTCGGCGTCGAAGCTCTGCCGCCAGGCGACGCGGACCTGGCCGGCGCGCACGCTGGTCACGCTCGGAGTCGGCGTCGCGGGGGCGGTCTGCTGCGGCCCCTGGCCGAAGCGCGTCAGGCCCTGCTGGGCGACACCGTTGACCGTGGTGAACTCGCCGACCACCCACAGGTGGTCGGTCGTGCCCTCGGACACGACCAGGTCGCGCGGACCGAGCTTCTCGCCGATCCCGTCGTTGGTCTGCGGGAACCAGGGCAGCAGGGTCGGCTCGTCCACCCGCTGCGCGAGCAGGTGGTAGCGGAAGCCGTCGGGGAAGGAGTTCATGGTCGTGCAGTCGTGCACGTGCGAGCCGCTGTAGAGCAGACCGGAGTGGACGACGAGGGCCTGGGTGGCTCCGAGGCAGGTGTCGCGCCAGCGCTGCGCGTGCGTCGACCAGTTCAAGGCGATGCGGCCGTCGAACTCCTGGAAGCCGGTGCCCTCGTTGGCCGTGTAGAAGCCCGTGGCGTCGACCGCGATGTCCTTGACGACCGATGCGGCCGGGATCAGCGTGGGGTAGCCGAACAGCGTGTCGCCGGTCGTCGGGTGCACCACCGCAAGAGCGTGGCTCGCGCTGCCGTTGGTCACGTCGAAGTCGCCGCCGACGACGACCTCCGAGCCGCCCGGCCGGACGGCGATCGCCCGGACCTCCTTGTCGAACGTCGGGTCCCACCCGAGCAGCGCGCCCTGCTGCGTCGAGCCGACGGCGCCCACGGCCGCTGCCTTGCCCCGCGGGACGGAGCCGACGTAGCTCATCCCGCCACCGAAGTAGACCGACGACGCGGTCGAGTCGATCGCCCGCACGGTGGCGGTCGGCTGCGGGGCGAAGCCGGCCACGGGGGTGCAGGAGGCGATGTCGACCGCCGCGAGGTGCTTGCGCCCCGTCGCGGAGCCGACGGCGGTGAACGAGCCGCCGATGTAGAGCGTCCGGCCGTCGGGCGAGACGTCGAGCGCGCGCACGCTCGCGTTCGTCGAGCCGGTGATGGCGGGCGCGCAGTCCAGCGGGTTGCCGCTGGCACCGTCGAAGACGGCGAAGTTGGTGCGAGCGAGGGACGTCGCGTCACCCGCCGGCTTGCCCGGAGGACGGATCGCGGCGAAGTCGCCGCCGACGAAGACCTTGCCGCCCGCGGCGGCCGAGGCCCACACGACCCCGTCCGTCTGCCACGTCGGCAGTGCGGCGCCGGTGAAGGACACCCCCGACTCGAGGGCCGCCTCAGCGGTGCCCGTGGCGACCGGCAGGCCGACCGCGGTGAGGGTCAGCGCAGCCAGTGCTGCGGCGAGCCGACGTGCCATGACAGCGCTCCGATGGTCGTACGAGGTCCAGGACGAGTACGCCCAGTCCGGTCCGAGCCTAGGAGCCCGGCGGACGCCTGCACAGCCCCACTCGGGTGGTTCCGGGCGGCCGATCGGCCGATCGGCCGGGTGGTCGGCGACGTAGGTGGACGGACCGTCAGGACCGCGTCACAGCCCGCAGTTTCGTCGTCGAGGTGTGCTCGGTGTAGGGCAGGTAGTGGACCCGGACCCCACGCTCTGCGAAGTCGGCCTCGAGGGCGGTCCACTTGGCCGACCCGCGCCAGTCGTCGCCCTTGAAGACCACGTCGAAGCGCACCGCCTCCCAGGTGAGCAGCTTGTCGGTGGTCAGCTCCATGACCGCTTCGTCGACGAAGTCCATCGCCGCGACCACCGCCACGCGCTCGTCCTCGGGCACGACCGGCCAACGGCCCTTCTGCTGCAGCGCCACCTCGTCGCAGACCACGCCGGCGATGAGGTGGTCGCAGGACAGGCGAGCCCGCCGCAGCAGGTTGAGGTGACCCACGTGGAACAGGTCGTAGGCGCCGGGTGCGTAGCCGACGACGCCGGTGCGGGGGCGCGTCGACGCGCCTGGTCGAACCGCCTTCACCGTGCCCCTCCGGACAGCTCGCGGAACCACGCCACGGAGAACGCCGCCAGCAGGACGACGTGTGCGAGGAACAGCAGGACGTAGACCAGGCCGAACGTGTCCGAGGAGCCCCACAGCAGGAACGACAACGACAGCACCCCCTGGTCGACGGGCAGCAGCGCCACCGAGGACACCGCGCTGCGCACGGTGCGCGGCGGGCGCTCCACGCCGTTGTGGGCGGACTGCTCGTGCAGCTTGGCGACCAGGATGCCGCCGAAGAACAGCAGCAGCGACACGAGCAGGAAGCCGATGGGCACGAGCAGCGGGGCCCCACGCTCGCCGACGCGGTAGGCCGCGATCAGCACGGCGGCGTGCAACGACGACTTGGACGCGCAGTCCAGCATGTGGTCGAGGTACTCACCGGACGGGCTGCCGGCGCGCCGCAGGCGGGCCAGCTGGCCGTCCGCGCTGTCCAGCGCGAAGGCGAGCACGAGCAGGCCGCTGGCCAGCACCCCGGACGGCCACGACGGCCGCAGCACGACCAGCGACGCGATGGCGCTGAACGAGCAGGCGGCACTGAGCAGGGTGACGTGGTTGGGCCGCAGCCCCAGCACGTCCGCGAGGGCCGCCAGGAGCCGCCCGAGCGGACGGTTGACCTTGGTCGAGTAGAACGAGACGCCGCGGGGCGTCTTCTGCGCTGCCTGCAGGGCCGACAGGGTCGTCCTGAACCGGCTCCGCAGCGGAGGAGGCGGCTGTGGGCTGCGTGCGCCGCCGTGCACCTGGGAGACCACCGCTAGTCCGACACGAGGTCGGTCAGGCCGCGCGACAGCAGTGCGCCGGAGCGCATGTGCGTCGCGGGCAGGTAGACCACCGACACCCCGAGCTCCGACATCTGGCGCTCGACGTCGGGCCAGTCCCCGGTGCCGCGCAGGTTGTCGCCCACGAACAGCACGTCGAACTTCAGCACCTCCCAGGCCTCCACCTTGTCCATCGACGACTGCGGGACGACGTGGTCGACGTGGCGGACGTGCTGGACGATGGCCATCCGCTCGACCAGCGCGATGACAGGCCGCTCGCCCTTCTGGGCCTGCGCGAGCTCGTCCGTCGTCACGCCGGCGATGAGGAAGCCGCACTGGTCGCGTGCGTGCCGGAACAGGTTGAGGTGACCGACGTGGAACATGTCGAAGACCCCGGCGGTGTAGCCGACCAGCGTGCGTGCGGGCCGGCCGCCGAAGGCGGTCGCAGGCGTCATGACCACCCCGGCTTCCCGGCCACCGCGACCGCCGGCGGCTCGAGCTGCTCCACCTGCGAGCCCTCCTGGTGGTCGGTGCGCAGCAGCAGAGCCCACGAGGTCGCTGCTGCGAGCAGAGCGCTCAGGGCCAGGCTCGCCGCGACCGCCATGACGTCCTGCAGCAGCAGCGCCGCTGCGGTGCCCACGCCCACGGTCGACACTGCAGCGACGATACGCGACCGGACGAGGTCCGCGGCCCGTCGTCGCACCTTCAGTCCCATCACGGCAGCCGCGCCGACCGCCACCCAGACGTACTCGGTCACGGTCAGGGCCAGGACGCTGCGGACGCCGTCCCACGAGCTGCCGAACGCCGCCTCGCCGAGTGCCCGCGGCGCCAGCAGCAGCACTGCTCCCCAGGCCAGCACCAGCGCGACGGCGGTGCCGCCGACCTGCCAGCAGAAGCGGTGGTCGCTGCCGCGGTCACGGCGCGCCAGCACGGGCGTGACGCCGAGGACCAGGAAGGCGAGCAGGACGTTGACCGGCCCCATCGCCGTCGAGGCGCCGCGCAGGCTGCCGGCGGCGGCCGGGTCGAGGACGCGTGCGACGACGTACAGCGTGAGCAGGCTCGCGCAGCTGGTGAGGACGGCGCCGACGAGCAGGGACGCGCCGACGACCTCGCGGCGCCGCACTTCTGCCAGCCCGGCGCGCAGGAGGGGCCGCTCGCGGAAGGCGACGAGCGCCACCGCCAGCGCCACCGCGGCCGAGCCGGCCCAGAGCGTGAGCGCCGCAGCGGCGTCGAGCTCGAGTCCGAGCACGAAGGGCACCGCCATGCCGACGATCCACGCCGCGTCGGACAGCAGCGCAGCCCACGGACGGCCGCCCGCCGAGGCGCCGAAGCGCAGGACGTCCTGGACGCACACGACCGGCGTCGCCACCGCGATGACCGCGCAGACGAGCGGCGCCTGCCCGCTGGTCGCCACCATCGACGCGCCGAAGACGGCGACGGCGACGACCGGGGACAGGACCATCAGACCGGCGACGAGGGCCGCGGTGAGCCGTCGGGCCGCCCGCTGGTCGTCGGCGAGCGTGATGCGGGTGCCGAAGTAGGCACGGGTCAGGCCGAGCGTGACGGTCAGCACCGCGTACCCGAGCACGAAGTAGCCGAACGCACGAGGACTGACGGCGCGGGCGACGAGCACCACGACCAGCAGGTTGGACACGCTCGACAGTGCCTGGTCCGCCAGCGTGACACTGCGCCGCAGCCATGCCGCGCGGATCACTCCACCACGCGCGCCGGTGCGGCGCGAGCTCCTGTCCTCGTCATGGCCGACCCGGCACGGTCACCGCGGTGCTGTCGTCGTCGACCAGGGGCTCGGGCGACGTGCGGCCCCGTGGTGAGAAGTGCCGGCGACCCGACTGCGTCGACCCGGCCGGCACGCCCTCGCGGCCGACCGCGGCCCGAGGCTCGACGACCTCCGCGTCGCCGGCGCGGCGCAGCACGTCCGGGCGGCCGTCACCGGCAACGGGGGTCTGCCGGCCGGACGGACCCGCCAGCGCCCGGTTGGTCACCGCCTGGTCCCGCAGGGCCGCGGCGAGCAGGCCCAGCGCGATCCCGGCGAGCAGGCCGAGCGCGAGAGCCAGCCTGGTGTTGGGCGCGATCGGCTGCCCAGGAGCGTTCGCCGGGCGGGTGACGGTGACCTTGACCGGTGAGACGCCTCCGGTGGCCGGCGCCTCCACCCGCTCGATGACGTCGCCGAGGCGTGCCGCACCGACGTTCGCGATGCTCGCCGCCAGACCGGGCGTCTCAGCCGTGGCGGTGACGTCCATGACGACCGTGTCGCCGAGGACGTCCGCGGACACCGCACCGCCGATGTCCTGCGGCTCGGCGTCCAGGCGGAGCTCGTCCTTGACGGCCTGCGTGACCTCCGGGCTGTCCACGAGCTCGGCGTAGGAGTCCATGCGCTCGAGCGTGAAGCGGGAGGCCGACAGGTCGTCCCTGTCCTGGCTGTTGTCGTTGAGGCCGACGAACAGCGTTGCGGAGGCCTCGTAGACGCGCGGCGTGACCGTGGCCCAGAGCGCGCCGAGGATCCAGCCCACCAGCGCGAAGGCGACCACCCACTTCCACCGGCGCAGCAGCATCCGCAGGTAGTCGATCATCTCCATGGGCTTCGCTTCCGTTCGAGCTCGGTGAGGGCCTGGGCAGACGTCGACGCCGGGGAGTCCTCCGGCAGGACGAGCGTAGACGCCCCTGCGGGCGCAGCCGTGGTCGACGCGGGGGCCGACGCGGGGGTCGACGTGGGCGCCGGCGTGGGGGCCGGCGAGGCGGCCAGCACGGTGGCGGGCAGCGTGCGACGCAGCGCTTCCGCCGCCCGCACGCCGAGCTCGACCTGACCGGCGTCGTTGGGGTGGAACCCGTCCGAGGCGAGCAGGGTCGGGCGGTCGCGCATCCAGCCCTCGGCCACCTGGTCGACCCAGATGGCGCCGAGGCGCTCGGCCTCCTCGAGCTCGATCTGGCGCTGCACGGCGTACCCCGTGCCGTCAGGGCTGTACGGCCCGAGGACGACCAGCTGGGCGTCGGGCAGGCTGGTGCGCACCTGGCCGAGGACGGTCCGCACGGCGGCGCGGAAGGCGACGGGGTCGAAGTCGGCGCTGTCGTCGTTGTTGCCACCTGCGACGACCACCACGTCGTAGTAGGCGCCGTCGACCGCCTCGGTGATCCGCTCGGGGTAGGGGCCGACGCGCACGCCGGACCGCGTCCGGCTCGTCACGTAGCCCGTCCCGCCCGCACCCACGACGGCCGGCGCGGCCCAGCCCAGCCGCCGCGCCGCTGTCTGGGCCATGGTGAGCGTCGCGGCGTTGCTGCGGCAGCAGCCCTCGACGATGCTGTCACCGAACCACAGCGAGGTCACCGGTTCGGGGTCCGGGGTCGGCACCACGACCGCGGACTGCCCTGCGCGCGCCGAGGTCGACGAGGTGGACACGGCGTAGGCGGTGACGGCGACGGCGAGCACCGCCAGGACGGCGAGCAGCACGCTGCCGGTGCGTGAGCGGCCGGAGCGGGCTGACGGCGTCACCGACGTCCGCCGACGGCGGGCACCGGCGCCGCGGCGACCTGCCGGGCGGCGCGGCTCAGCACCCGCTCGAACCGGTCGCCGATCGCGGCGATGGCGAACTGCTCCTCGGCCAGCCGCCGGCTGGTGGTGCCGATGGCCCGGCGCCGGGTGGGGTCGCGCAGGAGCGCCACCACGCTGGCCGCGGCCTCCGGCAGCTCGGCGCGCACCGGCGTGTGCACCACTCCCCCAGCGGCCCGGACCAGCTCGGACGCCGGGTTGTCGGCCGGCATGAGGCCCAGGACCGGTCGTCCGGCACACAGGTAGCTCAGGGTCTTGGACGGCACGGAGTAGAGGCTGGCGTGCGGCTCGAGCAGCGTGACGAGCACGTCCGCGGACCCGAGGACCTCGGGCAGGTCCTCGAAGGGCTGGAACGGCAGCACCAGCGCCTCACCTGCGGCGGTGGAGGCCCGGACCAGGTCGGCTCCGTCGCCCTGGCTGACGACCACCAGGACGGCGTCCGGCACGTCCGCCCGCACCAGCGCCGCGAGCTCCACGAGCAGGGACGGGTCGTGCTTGAGCCCGAGCGTGCCGCTGTAGAGCAGGACGGGGCGGTCCTGCAGCGAGTGCGACCGGCTCCAGGCGTTGTCCTTGTCGCGGGGCTCGAGCTCGCCGACCGGCGCCCAGTTGGGGATGACGACGACGTCGCCGGCCGTGCCCCAGCGCTCGTGCACCGGCAGGAACGTGCTCGCGATGACGACGGTCGCGGCCGAGCGCTGGACGACGAAGCGCTCCATCCGGTCGGCCAGCGCGGCGATCGGCCGACCGGCCGGTCCGAGCCTGCGCACGAGCTCGCGGCCGATGGCCTGGCTGTAGACGTCCTGCTGCCAGAACACCATCGGCACGCGTCGCTGGACCAGCGCGAACAGGAAGTGGCACAGCAGCGGGACGTTGCACACGACCACCAGGTCGGGCCGCTGCGCCCGCACGTGCCGGAGCAGCGTGCGGGCGTAGGTGACCTCCTGGCGCAGCCGCGTCCACGGGCGGTACTTGGCGAACTCCTGCGACATGCTCAGGGCCTCGACGTGCAGGCCCGGCACGGTGTCCTGCTCCGACAGCCCGCCCTTGCCGGAGACGTACGACGCGTTGTAGCTGTGCGTCACCTCGTGCCCACGACTCGCCAGTTCAGCGCTGAGCTCAGCCTGGAACGGGTGACCGCTGTAGTCGTGGAGCAGGATCTTCATGTCAGGAGCACCAAGTCGTCGGTGGGGGCAGGTCCGAGGCGCGGTGCCTCAGCGAGCGGTCAGTGCGCGCTCAGGGACAGCGCCGAGCGCTCGGGCGACGCCAGCTCGTCGTTGATCCAGGCGTAGGTCTTCTCGAGGCCCTCGCGCAGGGAGACCGACGGCTCCCAGCCGTAGGTGTCGAGCATCTGGGTGTTGTCGCTGTTGCGCCCGCGCACGCCCTGGGGCGCGGACAGGTCGTGCTTGCGCTCGAGCCGGACGCCGGCGATGTCCTCGACGATGCTGACCAGCTGGTTGATCGACACGAGCTCGCTGCTGCCGAGGTTGACCGGCTCCGGCGACTCGCCGTCCATGATCATCTTGCTGCCCTTCACGCAGTCGTCGATGTACATGAAGCTGCGCGTCTGCTCGCCGTCGCCCCAGATCTCGATCGTGTGGTCGCCGGACATCTTGGCCTGGGCCACCTTGCGGCAGATGGCGGCGGGCGCCTTCTCGCGGCCACCGGCGTAGGTGCCGTTCGGGCCGTAGACGTTGTGGTAGCGCGCGACGCGGGTCGTCATGCCGAAGTCCTCGCGGAAGTGCCGGCACATGCGCTCGCTGAACAGCTTCTCCCAGCCGTAGCCGTCCTCCGGCATCGCCGGGTAGGCGTCGGCCTCGCGCAGCGCGGTCACGTTGGGGTCGGTCTGGTGCTCGGCGGCGTAGACGCAGGCCGAGGAGGAGTAGAAGTAGCGCTCGACACCGGCGTCGCGCGCCGCCAGCAGCACGTGGGTGCTGGTGAGCACCGACAGCATGCAGGCGGCCTTGTGCGTCTCGATGAAGCCCATGCCGCCCATGTCGGCGGCCAGGTTGTAGACCTCGGTGACGCCCTCGACCGCGCGCTGGGCGTTGTCGAAGGACTGGAGGTCGGCCACCATGTTGTCAGCCGCGTCGTGCACCTGGTACCACTCGTCCTGCGGCTTGATGTCGACCGCGCGCACCGTCCGGCCGGCGCTCAGCAGGTCGGCGACGAGGTGGCCGCCGATGAAGCCGCCCGCTCCTGTGACGACAGTGTGCATGCAGTGCTCCTCGAAGAGGTTGAGGTGATCAGGGGCCGCGCACGCTGTGTGACCGGTGCGCCGCGTTTCTCCAGGTTACCCCCCGCTCAGCGACCGACCGCGTGCTGAACGGGTGACCTCGTCGACGCCGCTGGTGCGCCGTCCGGGTGACTGTGCGCCACGACCGGCGGTCACGCCGGGCTCCGCAGGCTGCTGACGCCGACGTACTCGAGGTCCTGCACGTACGGCTCGTCGGTGACCCGGACCGGCGACGTGACGGCCGCGACCTGCTCGTCGCCGCGCAGGACGTGGGCGCGGACGACGCCCTCGGACAGCGGGACGGTGCAGGTGTCGACCCCCGCCTGCGCCGGGCACCGGTGCTCCTGGTCGCCGACCTGCACCACGACCGTGGCCGGCGCGGACAGGAACGTCAGGGCCTCGACCGTGTCGCGGGCCGGACTGCCCCCCCGCAGCCGCATGAGCTCGGACTGGGGGAAGACCGGCTCGGCGTCCACCGGTTGCGCGCGGTGGGTGAGGTAGACGGCGTCGCGGACCACGGGAGGCGGCTCTCCGGTCCTGAACCAGGTGGCGTAGTAGGCGGACACGTCGAGGAACGCCCAGCCGTGCTTGACCGACGGGGCGATGGCCGTGCCCTCGGTGTAGTCGTTCCACGTGGCGATCTGGACGAGCTCGGCGTCGGTGCGCCGCGCGAGCGCCCAGCTGGCCCGCAGGTTGGTCGTGTTCTCGGCCTCGTCGAAGATCGCCTGGTTCGGCCGCGCGTCCTGCACCGACACCGGCTGCATCCACACCGGGCCGAGCGCCTGCAGGCGCCGCGCACGGGCCCTCGGCGACTGCGGTCCGGTGGCGTCGGGATCGTTGTGCTGGGGGTTGCGCGAGCCCCAGGTCGACATGCCGTAGGAGATCTCGGCGAAGTCCGCCGCGAAGCGGCGCTCGTCCGCCACGAAGGTCGGCAGCAGCGCCACCGGCTCGTCGTGCTCGTCCTCCATCGCCCGCAGGAAGGACCGCCACCAGTCGACCGGGTGCGCCTCGGCCTTGAACGGTGCGACCACGAGCCGTCCGTCGGGCAGCCGGTGCGCCGACGGGGACCGGCCGAGCTGCGCCATGCCCTCCGCCAGCGCCTGCGGCCCGTCGTCGACCAGGCTGCCGCTCAGGTCGGGCATGAGGACGACGCGGAAGCCGGGGTCGACGTCGTCTGCCGCCTGCATCAGCAGCTCGACGTTCTCCCACAGCCGGGGCTCCGCCCCGCCCTCGAGCTGGAGGATGTCGACGGTGAAGCCGTCCAGGCCACCGGCGATCGCCTGCCGGACCTCCGTGCGCATGTCCTGCAGCCGCCAGTCCGCGTCCTGGACGGGCGGACGTCCCAGCGGCCGGTCGCGCACGTGGCCGCCGTACGCCCGGTGCTTGCCGTCCTCGCCCTCCGGGTCGAGGTACTCGCGCGCGTAGTAGTCCTCGTCGGGCTCGCGGTCGTCCAGGGAGACGGGCAGCGGTGGGAAGTAGTGCGCGAAGACCAGCTTGTCCGACGGCGCCGCCGCCGCCAGGTCGAACGGCAGCAGGAGACCCGCGTCGTCCTGCAGGGACGGGCGCTGCTGGGACGGGGTCTGCGAGGAGCCCTGCCCGACCACCGAGACGCCGAGCGCGAGGACGGTCAGCCCGGCGGCTGCGGCGAGGGCGCCGCGCCTGCCGCGGGTCCAGACGTAGATGGGCCGACTCCTCGTGCGCAGGTCCTCGTGGCGGGCGCCTGACCCCGCTCCCGGGCCGGCGGCTGTCCAGGACCAACGTCACGGCGCTGCGGCGAGTTCCGGCCGGCGGCGCACGGGGCCCGCACAGCCGTGGACCCCGCGGCTGACCGGACGAGGTCCTAGGATCGGGGGTCTTGCACGAGGCCGCAGCAGGCGAGCACGCGGGACTCGCGACACCTCGCGCGTTCGACCGAGAGGCTCCCATGACCGACAGCGGGTCCGCCGCGCAGGTCGGGTCGACGGCCGACCCGGCCGACCAGCACCCGGTCGTGCTCCGCCTGGCGACCGGCGTCCCGGTCGGCCAGGGCGCCCGTCGGGGTGCGGTCTGGGCGGTGGGCGCCAAGGTCGTCTCGCAGTTCGTGCAGCTGCTCGGCACGATCGTCACGGCCCGGCTCCTGCTGCCCAGCGACTTCGGCGTGACCGCCGTCGTCTTCCCCATCCTCGCCTTCGGCGCGATCTTCAACACGCTGGGGCTGGGCAGCAGCGTCGTGCACGTCCACCGGGTGACCGAGAAGCTGCTCAGCACGGTCTTCTGGGTGCACACCGCGATGGCCGTCGTGCTGACCTCGGTCGTCGCGGCGCTGGCGGTGCCGCTGTCACGGCTGTTCGAGATCCCCGAGCTGGCCCCGGTGCTGGCGTTCGCCAGCCTGATCTTCGTCCTCAACCGCGGCATGGTCGCCTCCGCGCTGCTCGAGCGCGCCCTGCGCTTCAAGCAGATCGCCATCGTCGAGACGGTCGCGGCCGTGATCGGCATCGCCGCGACGGTGGTCGCGGCAGCCGCCGGCGCGGGTCCGTACAGCCTGGTGCTGGGACCGCTGGTCACCCGCCTGTCGGTCTCGGTCGGCGTCTACTCGGTCGTGCGCTGGCGCCCGCACGTGCGCCCGGACCGGGAGAGCCTGCGCGACCTGTGGACGTACGCCCGCGGCATCACCGGCTTCAACCTGCTCAACTTCTGGTCCCGCAACGCGGACAACCTGCTGCTGGCCCGCTTCGTCGACCTGACCGCGCTGGGCTACTACAACCGCGCCTACAACCTCATGAAGCTCCCGGTCACGCAGACCAACATCGCCATGGGCCGCGTGCTGTTCCCGGCCATCACCCGGCTGCGCGACGACCGGCCCCGGCTGGGCCGGGCCTGGCTGCGCGCGCTGTCCGCGGCCGGCGCCGTGACCGCCCCCGTCTCCCTGCTCATGGCGGTGAGCGCGCCGGCGCTGGTCGAGGTGGCCTTCGGACGACGCTGGCTCGGCATGGTCGACGTCCTGCAGCTGCTCGCGCTGTCGGCGCTGCCGCAGACGCTCACCACGACGGTCGCCGGTCTGCTGCGCGCCACCGGCGCGACGGACCGGCTGTTCCGGCTCGGCCTCGTGACGTCGACGATGAGCCTGGCCGCCATGCTCATCGGCCTGCCCTGGGGCACGGTCGGGGTCGCGGGCGCCCTGGCCGTCAAGTTCTACGTCGAGGTGCTCATCAGCTTCCGGCCGTGCCTGCAGGAGACCGCCCTGCGCTGGGGCGACCTGGTGCGGGCCATGCGCGGGGTGTGGCTCGCGAGCATCGCCCTCGCCCTCGCCGGCCTGGCCGTGCGGCTGGGCGTGAGCGACGACCTGCCTGCCTGGCAGGTGCTGCTCGCCCAGCTGGCCGCCTGCGGCACGGCCTACGTCGCAGCGCTGTGGGTGTTCGACCGGGCGCCGCTGCTCATGATCTGGAACGGGCTCGCGGGCCTGCGCAGCCGGCTGCGCAGCTAGCCGGGTGCTCCGGGACGGGCTCCCGGAGCGGTCGCGGCCAGCTCGTCCACGGCCCGCCGGAACAGCTCGAGCGGGTCCTCGGTGAGCGGGCCGAGCAGGTCGGTGCGGATCGCGAGGCGCTGCTCGCGCAGGCTGTCGCTGCCGCGCGCGTCGGCCAGGCCCTCGGCGAGTCCCGCCCCGCCGGGGCCGACCAGGTAGGCGCCCGCGCTCGAGGGGTAGCGCTGCCGGAACTCGGCGTCGGGCAGCCCGGCGCCGTTCACGACGAAGTACGGCTTGGTCGAGGCCAGGAAGTCCGACACCACCGCGGACACGTCCGCCACCAGCGCGTGGACCGCGTTGAAGTCGTCGGTCAGGTCGTCGCGGTCGGGGTCCGACACCCGGTGCGGCGCGCCGGCGCGGCGCAGCAGGGCCAGGACGTCCTCGTGCGCTGTCCGGAAGGCCGGGTCGCGCATGCCCGTCTTCGGGTGCGGGCGGTAGACGACCCGGACACCGCTGTCCAGCAGGGTCTGGACGACCGGCCGGCCGGAGTGCACCAGCGACGAGTCGTAGGCGCCGCGGAACACCCCCTCCCAGGTCGGCGCGTACATGACGGTGAAGTCGCGGTCCGCGCTCGGCGGGGTGTGCTGCACGCGACGCACCTGCGGTCGTCCGACGATCCGGAGCGCGTCCTCGCGCACGCCGACCCCGGCCACCTCGTAGCGGCGACGTCCCGCCTCGCCGGCGACCCACACCTCGTCGTAGACCTTGACCGCCGGGCTGGCGCTCACGACCTTGTCGCTGTCGCCGTGCCCGATGAACGCGCTGCGCAGCTCCGGGTTGCGCACCAGCCGGACGTTCTCCGCGCCGTTGGCGACGAACAACGAGACCCGGGCCGTCGGCAGGTCGAAGGGCGCGACGTCACCGGGTCCCGGCAGGCAGACGTACGGGATGCTGCTGTCGGGCAGCAGGTCGACCACGTCGGGGTCGCGCAGCATCACGACGGCCCGACGGTCGAGCACCTCGAGGGTGTCCAGCCAGGTGGTGACCCAGTACGCGTCGTCCGGCCCGCCCGTCGAGTACAGGACGACGAGCGGCTCGTGGCGCAGCACCGCCTCGTGGACGCGTCGCAGCAGCTGGGCGCCGCGCGGCAGCCGCAGCAGCGCGAGCACGCTCGGCGTCGCGCTGGCGACGACGGCGAGGGCGACCAGCGCCATGGCCACGGCCGCGGGTGCGACGAGCGCCGTCGACCCGAGCAGGTGCACGAGCAGCGCCAGCGGCAGCAGCGCTGCGCTGTGCGCCAGCAGCTGCAGCGCCTGCGGGCGCAGCGAGGCCGGACGCCCGGGCAGGGGCGGCACGTCGCTCGGCAGGTTGCGCAGCTCGGCCCGGCGCGCCCGCAGGCGCACGTCGGCCAGCTGCAGTCCCGACCAGGCCGTCCGCAGGAGCTGGTGGACGACCACCGCCACCACGACGACGACCTCGGCCGTCGCTGCGAGGACGTCGGCACGCAGCAGGAAGACCAGGACCAGCACCTGCTCGAGCAGCAGACGGGCGTGCAGCTGCGCCTCGACGACGTCGACCTGGCGCGGGAACGCCGTGGCCACGCTGCGGTGCAGCAGCAGCTCCGCGGCGTGCAGCCCCAGGCTGGCGACCACGACGAGCAGGAGGACCTCGGCGAGCGCCCCGACCAGCAGCAGGAGGAACAGCACGGCGATCAGCCCGGCGAGCAGGCCGGCGCGCCGGACGGTGCGGGCGCGGCTCACCGGCACACCGGCCCGGCTCCGCGGCCCGGCTGCCGGACACGGCTGCGTCGCAGCGACTCCGGTCGTCTCCTGCTGCGTGCGATCACGGCTCCAGCCTCTCCGGTCCCCGGGACGGGCCTGCACCCGGCTCCCCGTCGGGCGCCGTCGCGGCGACGACCGCCCGCCCGGCCCCGTAGCCTGCCAGGACCGACGCAGCGTCGACCCCCGTCGCCCCGCAGCGCCCCGGTCGCGCGGGTGGTCAGCCGGGGCGGGCGTCAGGCGGTTCAGTCCACACGCGTCCCCGCCGATCCCTGCTGTGCACCCCCGAGGAGGCGCGTCCATGAGCTCCACAGCCCCAGACCCGGGCCTCCGGCGCCGCACGGTGCTCAAGGCGCTGGCAGCCGCAGGTGTCGTCGGAGCGTCCGGCCTCACGTGGCAGGCCCTCACGCGGTCGCCGGCGCGCTTCGACCTCGCCGGCCCGTCCTCGCCGCTGTACGACCTGCAGGGGACGCTGCTGCACGAGGAGCACCGCATCATGCAGAGCTTCGCCTTCGACAACGCCAACCGGCGGCTGTTCATCGCGCAGATCCAGGACGACAGCGACGGCAACGACCTGTGCATCAACCACGTCGGCTTCGACGGGCAGCTGCTCGGCTCCATGCACCTGCCGGACGCCGGCCACGGCGTCTCGTTCGGGGTGGAGCCGGTCGGGGACGTGACGTACCTGTGGACCGAGGCCCGCTCCGACGAGCCGGCCTACGAGGGCCGCGGAACGGCCCTGCAGCGCTTCGCGTTCCGCGACGGCCGCGAGCCGCAGGACGCGCAGGTGCACCTGACCGGCAGCAAGAACATCACCTGCGCGACCGATCCCGACTCCGAGCGGCTGCTGGTCCGCCGTGAGGTCGACGACGAGTTCACCTACACCGTCCACGAGCTGGGCGCGGCCCGCGAGGGCGACTTCTCCGAGCCCGTGTGGCCGGCCGTCCGGCCGGCGGTCGACGGCACCTTCCAGGGCTACGGGTTCGCCGGTCGGCACCTGTACGTGCTGACGGGCAGCCGGCAGGACGACCCCGACGAGATCGACTCGGCCCTGAGCGCGTTCGACCTGTCGACCGGTGAGGTGCTGCAGGACCAGGTCCCCGTGCGGGCCGGACGCGATCTGCCGTTCCGGGAGCCGGAGGGCGTCGCGGTCCAGCGCACCGACGGCGGCGCGCTGCGGCTGTGCTTCGGGATGGCGTCCCGGGAGGAGCCCCAGCGCTTGGCGAACCTCTACTACCTGGACGCGACCGCCGGGTGACGGGCGGGTGAACGTGGTCCGTCCGGGAGGCGACCGGTAGCCTCGGCCACCCCGGTCGCCCCTGCGGTGCCGTCCGACCCGCCTCCCGAAGGTGCTGCCTGCGTTGACACGTCTCCGTCCGTCCGCGGCTGCCAGCGTGGCCGGCACCGGGACCTTCCCCGGTGTCGACCGGCCCCTGCCCACGCCGTCGCGCCCGTCCTGGCGCAAGCGCGCGCCGTACCTCGCCCTCGCTGCGGTCAACCGCGTCGTGCCGAAGGTCGCCTCGAAGGTGGTCCTGCACAGCACCGTCGACATCGAGGACGGGCTGCTCGCCGTCGCGGACGAGGCCGCGGCCCGCGGGTCGCGGGCGACCGTCCTGCTCGAGGACGCCCGGCGCGGGCCGCTGCTGCGCTCGCTGTCCCCGGTGCCGGTGCGCACGGTGGCCAAGTGGTCGCTGCGCGGCCTGGCGCACTACCTGACGGCGCAGCACGTGATGACGACCGGCAGCATCCACGGCAACCTCCGGCCGCCGCGCCGCCAGAACGTCGTCGCGCTGTGGCACGGCGAGCCGCCGACCAAGACCACCGCACGCTTCGAGGGGCAGGGCGGTGTGCGGGCCACCTACGCGCCGGTCTGCTCGACCGTCGGGCGCGCCTACCGGTCGGTCGAGTTCGACGTGCCGCCGCTGCAGGTGCCGATCGTCGGCGCGCCGCGCAACGACCGGATGCTGCGCGCGGACCGTGCCGCGGTGCGACGGACCCTGCTCGGCGGTGACGCCGACCGCACGACCCTGGTGTGGATGCCGAGCTACCGCGTCGCGACGTGGAAGGGGCAGCTGCGGTCCGACGTGGCGGGGGCCGGGCCCGGCGTGCCCTTCCCGGTCGAGGACGTCCGCCGGATCGACGACTGGCTGCACGCGCAGGGCGCGCGGATCGTGGTGAAGGTCCACCACCGCGACGCCACCGCCTTCCCGACCGACTGCCGGGCGATCACCGTCCTGACCCAGGGCGACCTGGAGTCGCGCGGTCTGACCCTCTACCCGGCGCTGTCGGCCTTCGACGGGCTCATCACCGACATGTCGTCGGTGTGGGTGGACTACCTGCTGGTCGACCGGCCGATGGTCTTCGCCTTCCCCGACGTCGAGCACTACCGGCAGGGCCGCGGGCTCAACCTCGAGCCGTTCGAGCACTGGGTGCCGGGGCCGTTCGCGCACACGGTCGACGACCTGCTGCCGGCCCTGGCCGACGTCGTGGCCGGTCGCGACCCGATGGCAGAGGAACGGCGGCGGGCCCGGGCGCGCTTCCACCAGTTCGCCGACGACCGCAGCGCGCAGCGGCTGCTGGACGGCCTGGGTCTGCCGCCCCGCCGCCTCGGACCCGCCGCCTCCTAGTCGAGCGCCGGCAGCGCGCGGCCGAGCTCGTCCACCGCCTGCCGGAACAGCACCAGCGGGTCCTGGTCGACCGGGCCGAGCAGGTCGGCCCGCGTCTCGCGCCGCCGCGGGCGCAGCGGATCGGACGTGCGAGCCAGCTGAAGCCCCTCGGCGAGCCCCGCACCCGACGGCCCGACCAGGTAGGCACCGGCGGCCGAGGGGTTCGCGGCGCGGAACTCCGTCTCGGGCAGCCCCCGCCCGTCGACCACGAAGTAGGGCTTGTCGGAGGCCAGGAAGTCGGTCACGACGCCGGAGATGTCCGCGACCAGGACGTCGACCTCGTCGAAGCACGTGTAGAGGTCCACGTCGCCGGGTCGCGCGACGCGGTGCTGCGGACCGGCCGCCGTCAGCAGGGCCCTGACCTGCTCGTCGGCCCTGCTGAAGGCGGCGGTGCGGAACCCGGTCTTGGGATGGGGCCGGTAGACCACCTCGACGTCGGGCGAGGACAGCAGCGCCCGCACGATCGCCGGACCGGAGTGCAGCAGCGACGACTCGTAGGGGTCCTCGGCCAGGCCCTCCCAGGTCGGTGCGTACAGCACCCGCAGCGGCGTGCCCGGCAGGAGCGGCCGGGCAGGCTGCACGCCGCGCACCTGCGGTCGGCCCACGACCCGGACCGGCATCGGACGCGTCAGCCCTGCGAGCTTGCGCCGACGTGCCGCCGGCCCGGCCACCCACAGCTCGTCGTAGAGCGCGTTGACCGGGTTGCGGCTGGCCGCCTTGTCGCTGTCGCCGTGCCCGATGTGCGCGCTGGCCAGCGTCTCGTCGCGGACGAGGTCGACGTTGCCCGGTGAGTGGGTCACGAACAGCGCCACCCGGGCGCTCGGCAGCCCGAACGACCGCAGGTCGCGACGTCGCGGCACGCACACGGCGGGCAGCGTCGTGGCCGGCAGCCGCTGCAGGGTGTCCATGTCGCGCAGGAGCACCACAGCCGGGCGCTCCAGCGCCTCCAGCGTGCCGAGCCAGCCCTTGAGGCAGTGCAGGTCCTGCGGGCCCTCGCTCAGGTAGACGATGACGGCGGGCGCGTGCGCGAGCACTGCCTCGTGGGCGGCGCGCACGAGGCGGTCGCCCCTCGGACGGCGCCACAGCGGCAGCAGGCTGCGGCCGGCGGCCAGCAGCACGGCCAGGACGAGGAGCACCGCAGCGCCCGCAGCGGCCACGACGACGGCGTAGGAGCCGAGCAGCGGCGTCACCGCCAGGGACAGCGGGAGCAGGAGCTCGGCAGCCCCGACGAGCTGGCGGCCAGGTCCGCCCAGCAGACCGGAGCGGGGGGGCAACGGGCCCGCGGCACCGGGCAGGTTGCGCACCTCCGCGCGGCGGGAGCGCAGGCGGTCGTCGACGACCTGCAGCACGCGGTGCCCGGCGAGCAGGACCTCGGCGGCGGCGACGAGGACGACGAACGCGGCCTGCGACCCGCCCGCGAGCTCGCCGCTGCGCAGCACGTGCGCCAGCAGGAGCAGCCGGCGTACGGAGGACGCGGCGTGCAGCAGGTCGCCCTGCACCGGCGAGCCGGTGTCCGGCAGCCTCTGGAGCCCGAGGTCGGCGAGCGTGGCGGTGAGCGCACCCAGGACGACGAGGGCGAGGACGTCGGCCAGGACACCGGCGAGCAGCACGGCCAGGCCCAGCACCACGGCGAGCAGCAGGCGCTCCCGCCGGCTCGTCGCGCGCATCCGCAGCAGCCTAGTCGGCCGCTGTCCACCTCGCGGACGGGCAGTGTCCGGGCTCGCGCGGTGACTGTGGGTGTCCGGTTCGGTGCCGTGCGCCTTGCGCTGTTCCCGACGGGTTCACCTGCCGGTCGTCCCGCGGCGGCGTGCGGGCCGCCGCGGCTGCTGAGACTGGAGACCCAGCCGCGGGACCCGCCCGGACGGAGGAGTGAGGGACGTCGTGACCGACATCGCCGACCGCGTCACCGACATGGCCGGTCGAGCGCGCAGCCTCGTCGACCACGTGGCGAGCGCCGACGACGCAGTGCTCGTGGCCCTGGCGCGGCACGGGCAGACGGTGCCACGCCCGCCTGCGTTCCACGGGCGGAGCCTCGAGCCGGCCTTCCTCGAGGCCGTCGCGTCCGGCGACTGGACACCGGACCACCAGGGACTGCTCTGCGCCGTGCAGCTCGAGATGGAGGCCGCCGGCCTGCACCGGGTGCCGCGGCGCCACCGCCGCGGGCTGCGCAGGGCGCTGCGTGCCACGACGCTGTCCGTGCTCACGGAGGGCGTCGCCTGCGCGAGGTGGCAGCACCGCAGGACCTCGCTGGCCCGCGCCTGGCACTGCACCTTCGGGCCCTTGCCGGTGGCCTAGCCGGACTCCCGGTCGGGACGAGCGCACCGCACGTCCGGGCCTGCGGACAGCACTAGCCTGCCCGGGACCCGATCGTCAGCAGGGATCGCGCCGAGGGCCTCCGGTCGGAAGGGGAACGGTGAGCTACAGGGACAAGGCGGCGCAGGGCGTCCTCTGGACGACCGTCCAGTCCTGGGGCAAGCGCCTGGCGTCGCTGCTCACCTTCGTCGTCGTCGCCCGGCTGCTGTCGCCGGACGAGTTCGGGGTCGTCGCGCTCGCCCTGGTGTTCATCTCCCTGTTCACGGTGGTCCAGGAGTCCGGCTTCGCCCAGGCCATCGTGCAGCGCGAGGCACTCGAGGACGAGCACCTCGACACCGCGTTCTGGTTCAGCCTCGCGATGGGCACCGGTTTCATGCTGGCACTGCTCGCTGCGGCGCCGGCCCTGGCGTCGGTGCTGGACAGTCCCCGTCTCGAGGGGGTCCTGCGGTGCCTCTCGCCGATGTTCGTGCTGTCCGGGCTGAAGAGCACGCCGTCCGCCGTCCTCCAGCGGGCGTTGAGGTTCAAGGTGCTGGCGCTCAGGGACACCCTGTCGGCAGTGGTCGGCGGTGTCGTCGGCGTCGTCATGGCGCTGTCCGACTTCGGGGTCTACGCCCTCGTCGGCCAGCAGCTGGCGCAGGCGGGCGTCGCCGTCGCCACCCTGTGGACCGCGACGACGTGGCGGCCCGCTGCCCGGTTCTCGCGGCGCCACCTGCGGGACCTGTACCGCTTCGGGGTCATCGTGCTCGGCAGCAACGTCCTCGGCGTCGTCAACCGCCAGGCGGACAACCTCCTGGTCGGAGTGTTCCTCGGCAACGTGGCCCTCGGCGCGTACACCGTCGGCTACCGCATGCTGACGATGCTGACGGAGATGTTCATCGGGACCGTCTCGCGGGTGACGCAGCCGACGCTGGCGCGGCTGCAGACCGAGCCGGCCCGGATGCGCAACGCCCTCTACGCCGCGACGCGCATGGCGAGCTTCGTCGCCTTCCCGGTGTTCCTGGGGCTGTCGGCGCTGGCCCCGGAGGCGGTCGAGGTCTTCTTCGGCGACCACTGGGCGGCTGCGGTGCCCGTGATGCGCATCCTCGGCTTCATCGGTGCGCTCCACGCGGTCATGCACCTGCTGGGCAACGCCCTGGTCGCCGCCGGCCGGCCCGGGACGAACCTCCGTGTCGGCATCGCGACCACCGTGCTGAACCTGGTCGGCTTCGCCACCGCGATCGCCCTCGGCTTCGGCATCGCCGGCGTCGCCGCCGCGTACACCCTGTGCGCCTACGTCATGGCGCCCGTGCAGCTGGTGGTGGCCCGGCGGGTGCTCGGCATCTCCCTGCGCACGTTCGTGCGCGCCGCACTGCCGGCGGCGTGCGCCTCGATCGTCATGTGGGGCGCGGTCGTCGGCACGACCGGTGCGGCCCACGACCTGGCCGCACCGCTGCGGCTCGGGCTCGGGACGCTCGTCGGCGGTGCGGTCTACCTCGCCGTCATCCTGCTCGTCGCCCGCGACCTCCCGCTGGAAGCGCTCGACTTCGCCCGTCGTGCCCGCAGCCCGCGGGCGCAGAGGGCCGGCTCCGCGGCGGCCCCGGCCGAGGCCCTGGCCGTCCCCCCTCGGGCAGCACCCGGGGCAGACGTCGGGTAGCGGACCCGGACCTGCAGCCGGCTGCCGTCGGCCTCAGGGGCAGCCGGTCACCGTCCCGCCGCTGCCGACGAGGCAGACGTCGCTCGAGGACCCGCCGTCCAGGGTGTTCGTGCCGGCGCCACCGTCCAGCCGGTCCTCGCCGCCGTCCCCGAACAGCCGGTCGTCGCCCGAACCGCCCGTGAGCGAGTCGTTGTAGTCCCCGCCGCGCAGCTCGTCCCCGCCGTCCCCGCCGTCGAGCGTGTCCCGGTGGTCACCTCCGAGCAGCACGTCGTTCCCGAGGTCGCCGTGCAGCCGGTCGCGCCCTGCGCCGCCGGTCAGCGAGTCGTGGCCCTGCCCGCCGCGGAGCTCGTCGTAGCCGGGACCGCCGTCGAGGACGTCGTCTCCTCCGTCGCCGAGCAGCTGGTCGTCGCCCGCGCCGCCGACGAGGCGGTCGTTGTAGTCCCCGCCGGACAGCTGGTCGTTGCCGTCGCCCCCGTCGAGCTGGTCGCGCTGGGCACCGCCCAGCAGGACGTCGCTGCCCTCGTCCCCGAGCAGCGTGTCCCGGTCGGCGCCGCCGTTGAGCCTGTCGTCGTCGAGCCCGCCGCGGACGACGTCGTAGCCGGCGGCGCCGTCGAGGACATCGCGCCCGGCACCGCCGAGGACGAGGTCGTCCCCGCCGCCGCCGACGATCGTGTCATCGCCGTCGAGTCCGCACAGGACCTCGCCGGCCGACGTCCCGACCAGCGTGTCCGGACCCGCGGTGCCGACGATCTGGCGCCGCGTGTCGTGCTCGTAGCCCGGGCACGTGGCGCTGCGCTGCAGGGGTGCCGCCGACGGCGAGGTCGACGGGACGGGCGTCGGCGCAGTGCTCGGCGCCGCCGGAGCCCAGGCGAGGTCGAGGTCGAGACGGGAGCCGTCGCGCAGCACCTGCAGGCGGCTCAGCGGGGAGCGCGTCACGCTGCCACCCCTGACGGTCAGCGACGCCCGGGCCTCGAGCTGGAAGACGGTGCTGTCGGGCGACGCGTCGGTGAACCGGCACCCGGTCATCACCGCGCCTCCGGCCTCCGCGACCCAGACCTGGTCCTGGGTCCCGGAGCCACCACGCCGCACCGGTGCGGTCGCGGCGCAGTCCTGGGCCGTGATGTCGTCGGCCCAGAAGCGGTAGTTGCGCTTGTTGCCGCTGGCGCTGGTGCGGACCAGCGTCGTCGCCGTCGACTTCAGGTCGTAGCCCGCGTCGGTGTGCCCGGAGGCCGAGGTGTCCTCGAAGCGGACGCGGGTCACGCCCCGCTCGGTCGCGAAGCCGTCACCGTTCCAGTAGGCGTCGACGCGGCTGGAGGTGTTGTCCATCCGGACGCGGCGCAGCACGACGTCGCTCACCGAGCCTTCGAGGTGCACGCCCATCGGGATGTCGGCGCTCTCCTGGCGCTGGGAGTCACCGGCGACGTCCTCGAGCAGGACGTTGCGGCTCGAGTAGCGCAGTCGGGCGACCGACCGGGAGAAGCCGTCGACCGTGACCCGGCGCATGACCAGTCCGTCGACGGACGCCGTCGTCGCGCCGCCACTGACGTAGTCCTCGAGGAAGCGGCCGACGTTGGTGGCGGTCACGTCCTCGATCTCCAGGTCGGCGATGTCACCACCGACACGGATGGCACCGTTGCCGTGGTTCATGAAGGACAGGTCGCGGAACGCCAGGTGGTCCGCGCCCTCCAGCAGGCGGAAGGCGTCCGTCCCGGCAGCGCCCGTCGCGCTGTAGGGCGCCGCCCGGGTGCCGACGATCGTCGGTGCCGCGGGACGCCCTGCGCCGTCCACGCCCCGGACCACGACGGGACGTCCCGGCTGTCCGCCGTGCGCGAGCGTGATCGGACCGGTGATCTTGTACGGGCCGAGGTCGCTGCGCACCAGGACCTCCCCGCCGTCCGGTCGCTGCAGCACCAGCCTGGGCAGCGCGGACAGCCGGGCGGCGTCGGCCCAGGACGACCCGTCCTGCGATCCGGCGCCCGTGGGCGTGATCATCAACGGCGGCACGCCGGCGTCCGCTGCCAGCGCACCCGCGGCGGGCAGCGTCGCGATGGCGACGGTCGAGAGCAGCACGGCAGTGCGCAGGCGCGTGGGCCAGCGACGGCAAGAGGTCATGCAGTGCTGATCGAGCGCCCAGCACCGCCACAGTTCGCCTGTTGGGGTGGCCAGTCGCGCGAGCGGCTCGCGTCCGGGCGCGCCGGTGCGCGGGAGTCCGCGTCGCCCCGCCGCTATCGTGCAGGCGTGCAGACAGGCGGTCCGGCGACGGACGAGGACCCCGGCCGGGACCGCGGCGCACGCGCAGAGCCCCTCTCGGTCGCCTGCGTGATCCCGACGCACCGGCGTCCGGACCGCCTGCAGGTCGCGGTGTCCTCGGCGCTGTCGCAGGACACCGGCGCCGAGGTGGTCGTCGTGGTCGTCGACGACGCGGACGACCCGGCGACGAGGGCCGCCGTGGCGTCGTACCGGACCGGTCGGTTGACCTGCGTCAGCAACCCCGGACAGGGCGCGTCGAGCAGCCGGAACCTCGGTGTGGCGAGCACGACCTCAGACGTCGTCGCGTTCCTCGACGACGACGACGCCTGGGACGGGCGCTACCTGAGCACCGCCCTGGCCAGCCTCGAGCGCACCGGGGCGGACGTCGTCTTCACCCAGATCGCCGACCGGCCCGAGCTGCCTGTCCGCCTGCACGCCGGGGTGTGCATCGCCTACAACCCGGGCGTCACCGGCAGCAACATCGTCATGCGCAGACGGGCCTTCGAGCGCACCGGTGGCTTCGACGAGGCGCTGTGGGTGTCGAACGACAAGGACTTCCTGGTGCGGACGCTCGACCTCGGGCTCCGCTACGTGGTCGTCCCCGAACCGCTGGTGCACTACAAGCACCACGCCCTCGAGCGGCTGACCGAGCCCTCGGCGCGCCGCCTGCGGGGGCTGCAGCTGTACTACTCGCGCTACCGGGCACGGATGCGTCCGACGCAGCGGCTCCACCTGCTGGGCGTCATCCACTCCACGGCCGCGCGCCTGAGCCCGCCCGGGAGGCGGCGCAGCGGGCACCGGGCGCTGGCCCTGCTGATGTTCCTCGCGAGCCCCCGCCCGTCCGCGGTCCGGCTCGCCAGCCGGCGGCAGCGCCGGTCGGCCTGAGCCGCGCTACAGCACCGACGCGACGACCCGCCAGTACTGCTCGCAGGCACCCGTCACGCCCAGCAGCTCCCCGCGCCGCCGGGCACCTGCGGCGAGCGCCTCGCGGACCTCCGGCCGGCACATGAGCGCGATGGCGTGCCGCAACCCCGGCAGGTCGTCGGTCGGGACGAGGATGCCGCTGTCCCCCACGGACAGGCCCTGCACCTGCTCCCGAGCGCGGCCTTCGAGCAGCTCGGACGGGCCGGCCGCGCAGTTGGTGTGGATGCTCGGGATGCCGAGGGCCAGCGACTCGGCCAGCGCGTTGGGGAAGCCCTCGCCGTTCGAGGCGCTGACGTAGAAGGCCGCTCCGCGCAGGACGGCGTACGGGTTGCTGACGAAGCCGGCGAAGGTCACCCGGTCCTGCAGACCTGCGGCGAGGACCTGCGCGTGCAGGGCGTCCCACTCCGGGCCGGTGCCGAGCAGGACGAGGTGCAGGTCGGGCGGCGCGTCCCGGAAGGCCTCGAGCAGGAGCCGCTGGTTCTTGCCCCGGGTGAAGCGGCCGATCGCCACGGCGTACGGACGCGGCGGCTGCACCTGCGGGGCCTCGGCTGCTCGCGAGCGCACGCGGTCGACGTCGACGGGGTTGCCGATCGTCGCGACGCGCTCCGGAGCGACCCCGAAGTTGGCGGTGAGGTCCTCGGCGACCCCGGCGGACACGGCGATGACGCGGTCCGCCCTGGGGTAGAGCGCGCGGACCATGGCCTTGGAGACGCGCGACCGCACCCCGGCCGGGAAGTGCCCGCTCGTCTGCGCACGCTCGCTGATCACCGCGGCATGCCCCCGGCGCAGCGACAGCGCCGTGGTGACGAGGTTCGCGCGCACGAGGAAGCTGACGGTGACGTCAGGACGGACGGCCCGCACGGTGGCGCCCAGCTGGCGCAGGCTGCGCAGCAGCGACCCCCGGGAGTCGAGCTGCACGACGTCGACCCAGGACGGCAGCGGGTAGCGGGCCTGCTCGTCGTCGAGCAGTGCCACCGAGACGCGGTAGCGGTCGGCCCAGGCCTGCGAGTGGCTGAGCAGGGTCGACATGACCTGCTCGGCCCCACCGCCCGCCATGGAGTTGATGACGAACAGGACCCGAGGGCGGTCGCCCGTGCCGCGGCCTGCTCGTTGCCGGAGGGTGCGCGACGACCGCCTCACGACAGGACGGATTCGTAGACTCCCACGGTCTTGGCGGCGACGTCGTCCCACGTGCTGAAGCCGGTCCGGTCCGCGACGAACCGGTGAGGTTCGGCGATCGCGGCCTCGAGCGCCCGCGCCTGCGCCGCCTCGTCCCCGACCGCGAAGTGGTGGCGGTCGGGCAGCCCGAAGTCCCGGTTCTCGGGGATGTCGCTCAGCAGGACGGCGCAGCCCCGACCGATCGCCTCGAGTGCGGCGTTGCTGCTGCCTTCGTGCACCGAGCCGTTCACGTAGCAGGCGCACTCGCGGTACAGCAGCTCGAGCTGCGCCCGTGTGCAGCGGCCGAGCAGCACCACCGACGGGTCCGCGAGCTCGCGCACCTGCTCGACGTACGACTCGTCCTCCAGGCCACCGGCGATGAGCAGGCGCAACCGGCCCCCGGACGCGGCGTTGACGCGCTGGAACGCGCGGATGCTCGTGAGCACGTCCTTCTGCGCGGTGACGCGTCCGACCAGCAGGACGTACGGCCCGCCCTCGACGAGCTCACGGTCCTCGCCGTCGCGGGCAGCGGCCGGAAGCTCGTCCACGGCGTTCGGGATCACGTGCACGTTGTCGACGATGCCCCGGCCGGCGAGCCGGGCAGCCAACGACGGCGCGACCGCGATGATCGCATCGGCCCAGCGCGTCTGGAACTCCGCTGCGAGGAACCCGGCGCGGCCGACCCTCCCCCACTTGGCGACCAGGTAGTCGGCGGATCCGTAGCGCACCACGATCTTGGCGCCGGTGGTCTTGTGCCCCCACAGGAACAGTGCCGCTCCCAGGCCCTGCAGGTGCACCACGTCGGGACGCAGGCGGCGGGACGTCCGCACGGCGGAGATGTAGTACAGGAGCTTGTCGGTCCCGAGCAGGCGGGACGCCGGCGCCTTCAGCAGCTCGACGCCTCCGAACTCGTCGCGCGTGATGAGGCCGTCGATGCCGAGCAGGACGACCCGGTAGCCCGCGTCGACGACCCGGGGGAACAGCATCTCCGCGTTCTTCTCGGCGCCACCCTCGACGTCGGGGATCCCCCGCGCGCCGACGACGAGCAGGGTCCGAGGCCGGCTCTCGTCCGTGCGGGTCACCGCTGGTCCCTCGAGGGGCGCAGGGCCACGCGGGTCCGCGAGGAGCGGGAGCCGGACGGCCAGATCCGCGCAGCCGACGCGAGGTCGGGCAGCAGCAGGACAGCGGCGCCCAGCACGCCGGCGAGCAGCGCGCTGACGACGACGACCTGGACGATCTCCTGCGTGCGTGACTCGCGCACGGCGGTGCCGGGCGTCAGCCGAGCCGCCACGCTGTCACGTCGACCGCTGATCTCCCCCATCGCCAGTTCTCGCTGCGCCTCGATCAGCGGTGCCTCGAGCGCCTCGGCGGCCTGCCGGAGCGGCGTGTAGCGCTCCACGACGCTCGTCAGGGCGGCTTGGCGCGACCGGAGCACCGCGAGCTCGGCTGCCGCCTGCTGCGTCGCGACGGGATCCCCGACGCTGCGCGCCCGTGCTTCGCGGACGATCGCGTCACGGACGCCGGCCGAGACCGCCCTGTACTCCTCCTCCGGGAACAGCGTCGCGCTGCTGCGCTCCAGCTCGTCGAGGGGCGTGCGGGCTGCCTGGACCGCTGCTCGCAGCTGCTCGACGTCTGCCACGTTGCGCTGCCGGCTCTGCTGCTCCAGGGCGGTCAGGCCGGCGACGGCCGCCTCCGTCGCCACGCTCGTGGCGACGTCCTCGCTGGCCGCGACGTAGCCGACGGAGACCGTCGAGGACCCCTCCAGCCGTTCGACCGACAAGCGGTCGGCCATGCGCTCGACGGGCTCACCCGTGGCGGCCTCGACCGCGCGCAGGACCTCCGGTGACTGCAGCAGCACCTGGAAGTCCGCGACGTAGATCTGCAGCTCCGACGCACTGTCGGCCGACACGCTGAACGACGTCTCGGCCGAGTAGGTCGGGGGCCGGTCGCGCACGAGCACGTAGGTGAGCGCGCCGGCCAGCACGGCCAGGCCCGCGATGAGCGCCACGGAGCGGCGTCGCCGCGTCGCGTAGCCGAGGATCTCGACCTCCTGCCTCGGGCGGGGCGGCGCGTCCACGGACATCTCAGGCCTCCCACGAGCGGACGACGGGTGCGTACGGGTCGGTGAGGGCGGCGAGGGCGGCCTCGTCCTCCGCCTCCCTCGCGAGCCGGGCTGACGCGATGCCGATCGCGGCGAAGACCACGACGTACGACACGATGGCGATCTGGTTGATGATGTTCGCTCCTGCACTGTCGACGATGAACGCTGCGAAGACCGCGGTCACACCCACGCTGATGCCCCGCGCTCGACCACCTGCCCGGGTCTGACGGAGCAGCCCGATCCCGGTGGCCACCATGGTGGCCAGCAGCCCGAGGTAGGCGAGCAGGCCCAGCACGCCGCCCTCGGTGTACATCCGGACCGCGTCGTTGTGCGGGGGCAGGCGCAGCAGGACGTCGGACATGCCGGGTCCGATGCCCGTCAGCCACCTGCCCTGGACGAGGTCGAGGCTGGCGCTCCACTGCTCGAAGCGCCAGAACAGCGAGTTGCCGGGGGTGCCGGTCGCGCTCTGCACCTGCGTCAGGTCACGCAGCCGTACGACGACGCTCGGCACGGCGACCAGGACGACGGCGAGGGCGACGGGCAGCACGACGAGGATCGCGCGCTCGAGCAGGAGCCCCACGACCAGCAGGCCGACGACGAGGACGACCCAGGAGCCACGTGAGTAGGTGAGCAGGAGCTCCGCGGAGGCGACCAGGAGCAGCAGGGCCAGCGCCGTCCGCCCTCGCCGCGACGCGGTCCGCCAGGTCGCGACGGCCATCAGCATGACCATGACGAGGTAGAAGCCGAAGGTGTTCGGGTGCACGAACGTGCCCGTCACCCTGCCCATCCCGTCCGCCTCGGTGGCGTAGCCGCCCGTGGCGATCTGGTAGGCGCCGACGAGCAGGGGCACTGCCGCGGAGGCGAAGACGACGGCCAGGAGGCGCTGCACGTCCGTGCGCGAGCCGAGCAGCTGCTCGAGCACGACGAGCAGGACGACGGCCGTGCTCACCCGCGCCACCTCGAGGCTGCTGTAGCCGATGTCGTCGCTGAACACCGCGCTCACGACGAGCACGGCGGTGAACACGGCGAAGGACGTGCTGAGCGGCGACAGCCGCAGCCGTGCGCCGGCGTGCCCCTGCGCGCCCAGCCACACGACCCCGGACGCCAGCAGGAGGGCAGCCGCCGCGGCGGGCAGCAGTCCCTGCTCGTCCAGGCCCAGCACCTTGAACACGTCGAGCACGGGGCGCAGGAGCACGAAGCCGAGGATGAACGACCTGAAGGAGCTCCCGATGACGAGCGCCACCACGAGACCGAGGACCGCGACGACGGCGACACCCGCCAGTGGCGTGACCGAGGACGACAGCAGCGCGGTGGCCGAGGTCGCCGAGAAGACCAGGACGAGCAGGAGCAGCACGGCTTCGCGCGCGCGCACCAGCGTGGAGGACCGCGCCTGGAACGGCTGCGCGCCGACCCGGTCCATGCTCACTGCGGTCCTCCTCCCCTGGCGGCGATCCTGGCGGACGGTCACCCGTCCTCGGTACGGCAACGCTCGCACCTCCAGTGGTGCGCCGCGGCCCGGCCTCGAGGATCGCAGTCTGACCGCCACGTGCTGGCCAACTCGCGGACACATCCCGGTGAACTCCACGGACGACGTTCGAGTCCTGACAGTTCGGCGTTGCCAACGGAGGAGCGGCATGAAGGCTTTGGTCACGGGTGTGGCTGGGTTCATCGGGAGCAGCCTCAGCGAGCGGCTGGTCGCCGACGGGCACCAGGTGGTCGGTGTGGACTGCTTCAGCTCGTACTACTCGCGGCAGGTGAAGGAGCGGCACCTCGGCAGCCTCATCAACGAGCCGGGGTTCCGGTTCGTGGAGGCGGACCTCCTGACCGCCGACCTGCCGGCGCTGCTCGACGGGGTCGACGTGGTCTTCCACCAGGCAGCGCAGCCGGGTGTGCGGCTCTCGTGGGCCGAGGGGTTCTCGGAGTACGTGGCGGCGAACGTCACCGCGACGCAGCGCCTGCTCGAGGCCGCTCGCACGGTGCCGCTGCAGCGCTTCGTCTACGCGTCCAGCTCGTCGGTGTACGGGAACAGCACGGTCTACCCCACCACGGAGCAGCACGCGACGCAGCCGCACAGCCCCTACGGCGTCACGAAGCTGGCCGCTGAGCACCTCTGCACGGCGTACGCGACCAACTTCGCCGTCCCCACCGTGTCGCTGCGCTACTTCACCGTCTACGGCCCCAGGCAGCGACCCGACATGGCGCTCCAGCGCTTCGTCGAGAGCGCGCTCACGTCGTCGCCCGTGTCCCTGTTCGGTGACGGGAAGTTCGTGCGCGACTTCACCTTCATCTCCGACGTCGTGGCTGCCAACGTCGCCGCTGCGACGGCCGACATCCCCCCGGGTGCCGTCTTCAACATCGCCGGCGGTGGCTCCATCAGCATCGTGGGGCTCCTGGACGAGATCGCCAGTGCAGCTGGGCAGGAGGTCGTCATCATCCGGCAGCCCGAGCAGCCGGGGGACGTCGCGCGCACCGGCGGGGACATCAGCAAGGCTGCGCGGTACCTCGGCTGGGAGCCGTCCATCGACATCCGGGCCGGTGTCAAGGCGCAGGTCGACTACCAGCGGGCGCACCCCGCCCTGGCCGCCCCCGGTCGCACGTGACGCCGGCGTCGGTCGGCCAGCGGCTCGTCGACGTGGGCACCGGCGTCGCCCGGCAGCCCGGTCACCGCGCCGGCAGCGGCGACGGCGTGGTGGTGGCGTCCCCGCCGCCCGTGCCGACCGCTCGCCGGGCGGGTCAGCCGACGAGCCGCTCGTAGACGCCCTCGAGGGCGGCGAGCGTCGACTCGGCCGAGAACCGCCTGACGGCCGCATCGCGGCCGGCGGCCCCCATCGTCCGCCGGACGACGGGGTCTGCGACGAGTGACGTCACGGCCGCCCGGAAGGCGTCGAAGTCGTCAGGGTCGACGAGCAGTCCCGTGACACCGTCCTCGACGGCCTCGGGAACCCCCGCCACGGCTGTGGCCACCACGGGGAGGCCGCACGACATCGCCTCCACGACGATCCGCGGGAACGCCTCGCGGTCACGCATCGACGGGAGCAGCAGGACATCGATCCCCTGCAGCACCCGCGGCACGTCGTCGGACCGGCCGGGGCACGACAGCCGTGCGCCGAGCCGCTGCCCCGCGGGCGAGGACGTCAGCTGGGCGACCGCGTCTCCGGTGAAGTCCGCCCCGACGACGACCACCTCGACGTCGAACCCCTCGTCGAGCAGGGCGGCTCCGAGGCGCACGACCCACTCAGGACGCTTGCGCGGCACCAGGTTGCTCACGAACCCCAACCTCACCGCGGTGCGTCCCGGACCCTGCGGGACAGGCACGAAGACGGAGGTGTCCACCGTGTTGTGGATGGTCGTGCTCGGGACGCCGAGCGGTCGAGCGAAGCGCACGCGGTTCGCGTCCGCGACGAACACGAGATGAGCACTGAGCCGCAGCAGGAGCGGGTCGATGCGCTGGGGCCTCTGCTGGTGCACGTGCCAGACCATCGGGGTGCCCCGGCGTCGCGCGGCCAGGCCCCAGCCGAGGGCGCTGGACTCGTCGTTCACGTGCACGACGTCCACCGGGTGCTGCCGGAGGTAGTGCTGCGCGCGCAGCACGATCAGCGCGCGCTTGTGGATCCTGCGCAGGGCGTTGCCGTCGTCCGGACGCGGACGGTGCCGCGTCCGCCCCATGCCGTCGAGCAGCTCGGTCGGCAGGCCCAGGGACCGGTGGTAGGCCGCGACCGGTCCCTCACCGTTCACGACGACGGTGGCTCGCCAGCGTCCGGTGGCCTGGAGGTCCCGGGCCTGCAGGGCACCGGTGATGACCGACCCGCCGAGGCCGTCCCGGGAGTGGGGGAACAGCAGGTGTCCACGGACGTGGTCGGTCGGGCTCGGCGGCGGGACCTCGCGCCGGCGAGGACGCAGCCGGAGGCGGAGCAGGCGCCCGGTCGCGAGGGCCCGGCCGGCCAGGGTGGGGGCGGTGCGTCGACGGATGCCCAGCACCACCGCCTCGAAGTGCGCACGCTGGTCGGCCGAGATCAGCCGACGGTGCTTGTCGACGAAGGCCTGGATGCCGTCGGCGCGGCGCGGGGACAGCGTCGACAGGCGCTCGCCCCCGTGCTCACGCCACTCGACCAGCAGGTCGGGGACGACCTCGTACCGCAGTCCTGCGAGTCGGCAGGCGATGAACAGGTCCCAGTCGTTGAAGACGCGCAGCTGCTCGTCGAAGCCGCCCACCTCGAGGAAGGCCGACCGGCGGATGACCATGTTGGTCCCCGTGATCCCGGGGTTCTTGTGCAGCAGGTCCTCGCGCGACACCGCACGGGGAGCGACGATCGCCTGGCGACGGCCGTCGAGGCGCAGGCGCTCGATGCCGGTGACGACGAGATCCGCACCGCTCTGCTGCAGCCGGGCCAGCGCGAGCTCCAGGAACCGCGGCCGCCAGACGTCGTCGTCGTCGAGGAAGGCGACGAACTCCGTCGTCGCCTCCCGTGCACCGCGGTTGCGGGAGGAGGACGCGCCCGTCCCGTCGAGGTGCTCGAGCAGTCGCACGTCGATCCCGGAGCGGGCCCGTGCAGCGCCGACGACGTCACGCGAGGCTGCATCGCCGACGTCGTCGACCACGAGCAGTGCGTCCGGCAGGCGGCTCTGGGCGAGGACGCTCGACACCGACGACGTGAGATCAGCCGGCCGGGCGTGCGTCGGGAGCACGCAGGTGACGCCGACGTCGGACGAGCCGCCGCCTCCGTGCACGCTCACCGGGACGGCCGGGTCCGTGCCGTCGTCGCGTGCCGGGCGTCCTCGGACGTCGGGGTGCGAGTCACCGCACGAACGTATCCGCGAGGCCGGCGCCTACGCGCAACGGCAGGCGCACCGGTGGTGAACGGGCAGGAGCCGTTGCGTGGCGTCGGCCGCACCGGGCACGTCTCCACCGAGCCATCCCCGTCGAGGTCCCAGCACAGGGACGCCCGTCCCGCACGTCCCGGTGCAGGGCACGGCCGGGCCAGACCGACACAGCAGGCAGGAGTTCCGGTGGACGAGCGTGCAGCGGTGCGGATCACCCGCGCAGTACGACGGCTCGCGTGCGCGGGGGTGCTCGTGCTCGCCACCTCGTGCACAGCGGGCAGTCCGGGCACGCCGCGGAGCGCCCCGTCGGGTACGCCCGGGGCGACGTCAGGGCTCGACCGCCACGTCGCACCCGAGGCCAGCGGTCGCGCGGACGGCAGCTCCTGGGAGGACGCGGCGGCCCTCGACGAGCTCGACGGCCTGATCGCCTCGCTGGAGCCGGGGGGACGGGTGCTGCTGCGGGCCGACGCCGGCCCGTACCGCCTCTCGGAGCCGATCAGCATCCACTCCGGGGGGCAGGACGACGATCCCGTCGTCGTCCAGGGCGTCACGGGCGACGGGCAGCCCGCACAGGCGGTGGTGGTCGGCAGCCGGAGCTCGCCGTACGACCTCGAGGGGGAGAAGGGCGGGGAGGTCTTCCGTCTCGGTGAGGGCGCCGACCACCTGGAGTTCCGGGACCTCGCCTGCCAGGACCAGGGGACCTGCTTCCGCGTGCACGAGGACATCGAGGACCTGGTGCTCGAGGACGTCGCGGCCACGAACGTGCGCCGCTTCTTCGAGTCCAACGGCGGGGACGACGGCACCGCCACCGTGTCCGGCCTGACCGTCCGACGGGTCGACGTCGCCGGCTTCAGCAAGGGCGCGTTCCGGCTGCGGGACGACACGCACGACGTCCTGCTCGAGGACGTCTCCGGCGACTCGGAGCGGCAGGACGGGGACGACTTCGCGATGGGCGTCTTCCTCGGCGACTCCGTGCACGACGTGCTGCTCCGACGCGTGACGATGAGGAACTCCCAGGACTCGGGCCCGGACGACGACTACTGGAACGGGGACGGCTTCGTGACCGAGCGCGACGTCGCCCGGGTGCGCTTCGAGGACACGGAGGCGACCGGCAGCACCGACGGCGGCTACGACATCAAGTCGTCGGAGACGGTCCTCGTGCGGGCCCTGGCTCGGGACAACAAGCGGAACTTCCGCATCTGGGCGTCCGACACGCGGCTGACGCAGTGCCGCGGGCAGGATCCCCGGGTGCGTGGCGGCACCGGCGCGGCGGCGCAGGTGTGGCTGGCCGAGGACGCCGCGGCCCGGATCGAGGGCTGTGACTTCGACAGTCCGGGCACCGGCGCCACCGTCTTCGAGCTGGAGGAGGGGGCGGAGCTGGTCGTCGAGGGAGGCACCGTGCGACGGCAGGCAGGAGCGGAGCTGAGCAGCCTCGGCGAGGGAGCGTCGCTCGTCGTGGAGGCCGAGGTGGAGGAGGCCTGATCGGCCCCGGTCCTCCGCCTCAGTGCGGTGCCCGCAGTCGGCGCACGGACAGCACCGCCACGAGCGCCACGGCCGGGATCGCGGCCAGGTCGGCCAGCGTCAGCCCGTTGCCGGGGAAGACGACGAGCAGCGTGCCGCCCTCCCCCGCGCCGTTCGACAGCAGCCAGGCCGCCACCGCTGCGCCTGCGACTGCGGCGGCGACGACCTCGAGCCGGGCGAGCCGCACGGCGGCCAGCGCCAGCAGCGAGCCCGCGGCCAGGAACACCAGCGTGAGGACGTAGAGCTTCTGCTCCCGCGGCGGGCCGATCAGCGACCACGGGAGCACGTCCAGCAGCAGCTCGCTCACCGTGCGGCGAAGTACTTCGCCTCGGGGTGGTGCGCGATGATCGCCGAGGTCGACTGCTCCGGCGTGAGCTGGAACTCCTCCGACAGCTCCACGCCGATCCGGCCCCAGTCGAGCAGGTCCTGCACCTTGGCCTGGTCCTCGACTTCGGGGCACGCCGGGTAGCCCCAGGCGTAGCGGGCGCCCCGGTGCTCGAGCCGCAGGATGCCGGACAGGTCGCGCGCGTCCTCGTCGCCGAAGCCGAGCTCGCCGCGAACCCGGGCGTGCCAGTGCTCGGCCAGCGCCTCGGTGAGCTGGACGGACAGCCCGTGCAGCTCGAGGTACTCGCGGTAGGCGTTGCGCTCGAACAGCTCGGCGGTCACCTGCGAGACGCGGCGGCCCATGGTGACGACCTGGAAGGCCACCACGTCGGTCTCGCCGGACTCCTGGGGACGCCAGAAGTCGGCCAGGCACAGGTGCCGGTCGCGCCGCTGCCGGGGGAAGGTGAAGCGCGCCCGCTCGTCGCCGGTGACGTGGTCCAGGACGATCAGGTCGTCGCCCTTGGACACCGCCGGGAAGTAGCCGTGCACCACGGCTGCGTGCATGGTCCCCTCGGCCTGCACCTGGGCCAGCAGCGCGCGCAGCCGCGGCCGGCCCTCGGTCTCGACGAGCTCCTCGTACGTCGGGCCCGACCCGCCGCGCGAGCCGCGCAGTCCCCACTGGCCGAGGAACAGCGCCCGCTCGTCGATCCAGGACGCGTAGTCGGCCAGCGGGATCCCCTTCGACACCCGCGACCCCCAGAACGGCGGCTCGGGGACGCGGTTGTCGGTCGCGACGTCGGAGCGGTCGACGGGCTCTGGCAGCTCCTCCTTCGCCGCCCGCGACTGCGCGATGGCCCGCGAGCGCGCGTGGCGGGCCCGGCGCTCGGCGTCCTTGGCCGCCCGCTCGGCGGAGACCTCCGGGGCGACCGCCCCGCGCTTGGCCGCCATGAGCTCGTCCATGAGGCGCAGGCCCTCGAAGGCGTCCCGCGCGTACTTCACCTCGCCGTCGTAGACCTCGTCGAGGTCCTGCTCGACGTAGGCCCGCGTCAGCGCCGCACCGCCGAGGATGACCGGGAAGCTCGCGGCCATCCCACGGGCGTTCAGCTCGAGCAGGTTCTCCTTCATGACCACCGTCGACTTCACGAGCAGCCCGCTCATGCCGATCACGTCGGCGTCCTGCTCCTGCGCCGCGTCGAGGATCGCCGACACCGGCTGCTTGATGCCGAGGTTGACCACGGTGTAGCCGTTGTTGCTCAGGATGATGTCGACGAGGTTCTTGCCGATGTCGTGGACGTCGCCCTTGACGGTGGCGAGGACGATCCTGCCCTTGCCCTCCTGGCCCTCGACCTTCTCCATGTGGGGCTCGAGGTGCGCGACCGCGGTCTTCATGACCTCGGCGCTCTGCAGCACGAACGGCAGCTGCATCTCGCCGGAGCCGAACAGCTCGCCGACGACCTTCATCCCGGCCAGCAGGGTCTCGTTGACGATGGCGAGCGGCGTACGGCCCGCCGCCATCGCCGCCTCGAGGTCGGCCTCGAGGCCGTTCTTCTCGCCGTCGACGATGCGGCGCTGCAGGCGCTGCTCGAGCGGCAGCTCCATGAGCAGCTCGGCCCGCGACTTGGCGCTGGCCTGCGCGTCGACGCCCTCGAACAGGTCGAGGAACGCCGTGAGCGGGTCGTACGGCGGGACGCCGGCGGCGTCATCGCCGTCGCGCCTGCGGTCGTAGACGAGGTCGAGCGCGACCTCCCGCTGCTCGTCCGGGATCCGGTTCATCGGCAGGATCTTCGACGCGTGCACGATCGCGCTGGTCAGCCCGGCCTTCTGGCACTCGTGCAGGAAGACCGAGTTGAGCACCACGCGGGCGGCCGGCTTGAGCCCGAAGGAGATGTTGGACAGCCCGAGCGTCGTGCCGACCTGCGGGTGGCGCTGCGAGAGCCGGCGGATGGCCTCGATCGTCTCGAGACCGTCGCGGCGCGACTCCTCCTGCCCGGTGCCGAGGGTGAACGTCAGCAGGTCGACCAGGATGTCGCTGGGGCGCATGCCCCACTCCCCGGTCAGCGTCGCGATGAGCCGATCGGCGACGCGCAGCTTCCAGTCGGCGGTGCGCGCCTGGCCCTGCTCGTCGATGGTCAGCGCGACGACGGCCGCGCCGTGCTCCTTCACGATCGGCATGACCCGGGCGAAGCGGCTGTCGGGGCCCTCGCCGTCCTCGAAGTTGACGGAGTTGATGACGGCGCGACCGCCGAGGCACTCGAGCCCGGCCTCGATCACCGGCGGCTCGGTCGAGTCGAGCATGATCGGCAGCGTCGAGGCGGTCGCCAGCCGTGCGGCGGCGTCGCGCATGTCGACCGTCCCGTCGCGGCCGACGTAGTCGACGCACAGGTCGATCAGGTGCGCGCCCTCGCGCACCGCCTCGCGGCCGATGTCGACGACCTGCTCCCAGTCGCCGGCCAGCATCGCCTCGCGGAAGGCCTTGGAGCCGTTGGTGTTGGTGCGCTCCCCCACCATGAGGACACCGGCGTCCTGGCGGAACGGCACGGCCGAGTAGAGCGACGCCGCGGCCGGCTCCACCACCGGGGTGCGTTCGACGACCTCGCGTCCCCGGACGCGGTCGACCACCTGGCGCAGGTGCTCGGGCGTCGTGCCGCAGCAGCCGCCGACGAGCCCGACGCCGTAGGTCCTCGCGAAGTCCTCCAGGGCGTCGGCCAGCTCGACCGGCTGCAGCGGGTAGACCGCACCGTCCCGGCCCAGCGTCGGGAGCCCGGCGTTCGGCATCACCGACAGCGGCACCGTGGCGTGCTGCGACAGGTAGCGCAGGTGCTCGCTCATCTCGGCCGGGCCGGTGGCGCAGTTCATGCCGATCACGTCGATGCCGAGCGGCTCCAGCGCCGCGACGGCGGCGCCGATCTCGCTGCCGAGCAGCATCGTGCCGGTGAGCTCCACGGTGACCTGCGCCACGAGCGCCACCCGCCGCCCGGTCGCGGCCATCGCCCGCTTCGCGCCGACGACCGCCGCCTTGACCTGCAGCAGGTCCTGCGCCGTCTCCACGAGGACCGCGTCGACGCCGCCCTCGACCATCGCCTCGCACTGCGCCTGGTAGGCGTCGCGCAGCAGGGCGTACGGCGCGTGGCCCAGCGTCGGCAGCTTGGTGCCCGGCCCGACGGAGCCGATGACCCAGCGCGGCCGCTCCGGGGTCGACCAGTGGTCGGCCGCCTCCCGGGCGATGCGCGCACCGGCGAGCGCTGTCTCCCGGACGCGGTCCGGGATGCCGTACTCCGCGAGCGCCGCCCAGTTGCTGCCGAAGGTGTTGGTCTCGACGGCGTCGCAGCCGACCTCGAAGTAGGCGTCGTGGACGCTGCGCACGACGTCGGGCCGGGTGAGGTTGAGGATCTCGTTGCAGCCCTCGTGACCCGAGAAGTCGCGGTCGACGTCGAGGCCGGCCCCGACGTGCTCGGCGGCCTGCAGCATCGTGCCCATCGCGCCGTCGGCCACGACCACCCGCTCGCGCAGGGCCGTCAACAGGCTCGGGACCTCGGTCTGGGCGGCAGTCGGCACCCGCCCAGCCTACCGACGGGCCGCGTGCCGGGGTCCTCGACGAGCCCTCCGGCATAGCCTGCAGTCGACCCACCTCGACGCCGATCGGAGGCCCGTGAGCGATCGTCCCCTCGTGCAGCGACCGCCGGTCGCCGGTGGCCTGGACCTCGACGTGCCCGGCCGCGACGTGCGGCTGCGGGCGACGCGCTGGCCCGGCGAGGGCGTGCCCGTGCTGCTGCTGCACGGGCTGGCGTCCTCGCGGCGCTTCTGGGACCTGGTCGTGCCCGGCCTGGCCGGGCTGCGCGTGCTGGCCCTCGACCAGCGCGGTCACGGCGACAGCGAGCGGCCGAGCGGCCCGTACGACGGCGTCACGGTCGTCGCGGACGCCCTCACCGCGCTGGACGCGCTCGGGCTGTCGCGGGTGGTCGTCGTCGGCCACTCCTGGGGGGCGGGCACCGCGCTGCGCCTCGCGGCGACCGCGCCGGAGCGGGTGCTGGCGGTCGTCGCCGTCGACGGCGGGCTCGGTCGCGCCCGCGACGCCGGCGCGTCACGGAGCCAGGCGCGGGAGCGGCTGACCCCGCCGCGCACGGCCCTGCCGCCGGACGACCTGCGGGCGCGGATGGCCGCCGGACCGCTGGCCCCGTGGTGGAGCGACGAGGTCGAGTCGGCGCTGCTGCCGCTGTTCGCCGTCGGCGACGACGGGCTCGCGCGGGCCCGGCTGCCCTTCGCCGCGCACATGGCGATCGTCGACGACCTGCTCGACAGCGATCTCGAGGCGCTGCTGCCCGACGTGCGCTGCCCGGCCTGGTTGGTGTCGTGCGAGCCGGCGGCCGGCGACGACGCCTGGGCCGCGCGCAAGGCCGCGGCGCTCGAGCGCGCAGGCGGTGCACTGGCCCGTCCGCGGCTGCTGCGCTGGGCCGGCGCCCTGCACGACGTCCCGCTGCAGTGGCCCGCCCTCGTGAGCGGACTCGTACGCGCGGCCTGCGACGAGGTCGCGACTGCCGTCGTCGGGGCAGGGACCTCCACATGACCCGGTTGCCTGCCGACCTCGCACCGCTGCGCCGGCCCGTCCTCGTCGCCGCCTTCGAGGGGTGGAACGACGCCGGTGACGCCGCGTCCGAAGCCGTCGAGCACCTGCGCACCGCCTGGTCGGCCCGGGAGGTCGCAGCGCTCGACCCCGACGACTACTACGACTTCCAGGTCAACCGGCCGTTCGTCCGCATCCTCGACGACGGCCAGCGCTCGATCACCTGGCCGACCTGCCGCTTCTCGGTGTGCACACCGCCCGGTGCCGGCCGCGACGTCGTGCTCGTGCAGGGCCACGAGCCGAACATGCGCTGGCGGGGGTTCTGCGACGAGGTCATCGCCACGGCGACCGAGCTCGGGGTCGAGCTGGTCGTGACGCTCGGGGCGCTGCTGGCCGACAGCCCGCACACCCGCCCGGTCCCCGTCAACGGCACGGCCTCGGACCGCGCGACCACGGAGGCGCTCGGGCTCGAGCGCAGCCGCTACGAGGGCCCGACCGGCATCGTCGGCGTCCTGCAGGACGCCTGCGCGCAGGTCGGCCTGCCGGCGGTGAGCTTCTGGGCGGCCGTCCCGCACTACGTCTCGACGCCACCGGTGCCCAAGGCCACGCTCGCCCTGCTGCGCCGCGTCGAGGACCTGCTCGACCTGGCCGTCCCCCTCGGCGAGCTGCCCGAGGAGGCGCGGGAGTGGGAGCGGCAGGTGGACGAGGTCGCCGCCGGTGACGACGACGTCAAGGCCTACATCGCGACGCTCGAGGAGCGCGAGCCGACGGTCGACCTGCCGGAGGCGTCCGGCGAGGCGATCGCCAAGGAGTTCGAGCGCTACCTGCGGCGGGGCGGGGACGGGCCGCGTGGCTGACCCGTCGCCGACGTCGGCCGTCCACCACGTCATCCTGTTCCGGCTGTACCCCGACGCGGACGCCGACGAGGTCCTGCGACGGCTGCGCTCGCTCGGCCACCTGCCGGGTCTGCTCGCATGGCGCGTCGAGCGCTCGCTCGACGAGCGCAAGGGCGTCGTGGTGCTGCAGGACTCGCTGTTCGAGTCGGGAGCTGCCCTGCAGGCGTTCCGGGAGGCACCGGAGCACGCCGAGGTCGCCGCCTACATGTCGCGGTCCGCCGACTGGCTGGTCGCCGACCACGTGCAGTGACGACGGTCAGCCGTTCGGGGGACGTGCGCAGGCCTGCCTGCGGCTACCGTGGCCGAGTGAGCGACGACAGCATCCGGCCCTGGGGGCACTACGAGGTCCTGTCCGACGGTGACGGCTTCAAGACCAAGACGATCACCGTGCAGCCGGGCAAGCGACTGAGCTACCAGAAGCACGAGCACCGCGCCGAGCACTGGTTCGTCGTCAAGGGCAGCGGCACCGTCGTGCTCGACGGGCAGGACCTCGCCGTGTCGGCGGGCTCGGCCGTCGACGTCCCGGTCGGCGTCGCCCACCGCATGTGCAACACCGGTCAGGACGAGCTGGTCTTCGTCGAGGTCCAGACGGGGACCTACTTCGGCGAGGACGACATCGTCCGTCTCGACGACGACTTCGGCCGCTCGGCCTGACGGTCAGCAGGTCGCGGCGCCGCGAGCCGCCCGGGTCGTGAGCGGCACGACTACCGCATCGCCAGGCGCGCCGTGCGCTGACGCTGCCGCCCGAGCAGTCGCCTGGCGAAGGGCGTCGGACCGAGCCGGAGCACGGCCAGCGTGAGGTGGCCGGCCCGCGCCGTCGCGCGCGGCGCCAGGTGCCGGCGCGTGTTGGAGATCACCCCGAGCAGCTTGCGACGGTCGCGCCGGGTCAGACGCGCCTCGTACTTCGTGTAGTAGGCCTGCAGCCCGTCCAACCGTCGCTGCGACGGCCGGGTGAGCCTGCTGGCGACGTGCTGCCGCCAGTGCACGAGCGGCTCGGCGACCACGGCGTAGGTCGCCCCCGAGTCGAGCAGACGGACGAGGAAGTCCTTGTCGTTGCTCACCCACATGGCCGGGTCGAACCCGCCGAGGCGCAGGAAGGCGTCTCGTCCCATCACGATGCTGCTCCCCGAGACCCCGGGGTTCGTGGCGATGACCTCCTGTGACGTGAGGTCCTCCGGAAGGGGCCTCCCGGCCTCCAGGAACCGGTCGAGCTGCGTGAACACCACCGAGCGTCCCGTCGCCCGCACCTGCGCGACGGCGTGCTGGACGTACCCGGGCAGCCACTCGTCGTCGTCGTCGAGGAAGGCGACGTGGCTGCCCTTCGCCTCCTGCGCTCCGAGGTTCCTCGACGACGAGGCGCCGTTGCCCGCGCGGTTGTGCACGTAGCGCACCTCCACGTCGCCGTGGCGCACGGACTCCACCACCCGCCGGGTCGCGTCGCTCCCGACGTCGTCGACGACGACGACCTCCACCAGATCTGCGCTCTGGTCCAGCGCACTGGCCAGCGCCTGCCTGAGCAGATCGTCCCGGGCGTGGGTCGGGATGACGGCAGTGACGGAGATCTGCACGGAGAAGGGGCCCAACGCTCGGATGCCGGGCCTCTCACAGTAGACATCGATGACGGTGCCGGCAGCCACTTCCGGCGGCAGGCACGAGCAGTGGCCCCGCTGGGCAGCCCGGAACCGCGGTGCCGGGCCTTCACACCCCGCACGCGCCCGTGCCGGCGGAGCGGGCGGTCGTGTGGCTCGCGCGACCTGCGCGCACAGCGGTGCAGGTCGCTCGGCTACCTTCTGCCTGCACGAGCAGCGCCGGGCAGTCGTGGCCGGGCCGGCGTCGACGGAGGGACCTGCGTGGCAGTGCTCGTCACAGGTGCGGTTGGACGGGTCGGCAGCACCCTCGCCGGACGACCGGTCCCGGACGGGCACTCGGTGCGGGTGCGCCTGCTGCGGGCAGCGCGGTCGACCCGCCGGCGCCGGGCATGAGGTACCGCTCCGTCGCCGACCTGGCGGGCGACCTGCGCAGCAACATGCACCGGCTGCCGAAGGACATCGACCTCGTCGTCGGCATCCCTCGCAGCGGGATGCTCCCTGCGTCGCTGATCGCCCTGGCCCTGAACCTCCCGCTGTCGGACCTGGAGAGCTTCGCTGCAGGCCGGGCGTTCGCCTCCGGTCACACCCGCCGCCGAGCCGCGCTGGCCCTGGAGCCGGCTGCGGCCCGGCACGTCCTCGTGGTCGACGACAGCGCCTACAGCGGTGCATCACTGCGCCAGGCGCGCACTGCCCTGTCGGGGGTCTCGCCGGACGTGCGCATGACGTTCGCGGTCGTGTACGCACCGCGGGACGTGCACCCGGACGCCGACGTCGTCCTCCTGCCGATCCCCATGCCGAGGGTCTTCGAGTGGAACGTCATGCACCACCGCGTCCTCGAGCGCTCCTGCGTCGACATCGACGGGATCCTCTGCCACGACCCCACGCCCGAGGAGAACGACGACGGGCCGCGGTACGCGGCCTTCCTGGCGTCGGCGCGGCCGATGGTCATCCCCACCAAGCGGATCCACACGCTCGTCACGAGCCGGCTGGAGCAGCACCGGCCGCAGACGCAGGCCTGGCTGTCCAGCCACGGCATCGAGTACGACCGGCTGGAGATGCTGGACCTGCCGGACGCCGAGACGCGACGCAGACTCGGCGCCCACGCTCCCTTCAAGGCCGACGTCTACCGCCGGAGCTCGGCGGAGCTGTTCATCGAGAGCGAGCCCGCGCAGGCGGAGGCCATCGCGCGGCGCAGCGGCAAGGACGTCCTGTGCCTGACGAACCACACCGTCTACCAGCCGGGCCGGCTCTCGCCGGCCGCGGCCGAGCAGCGGCTCCGGCGGTCCGCGAAGCTCGCTCGCCGGGCCCGGGGTCTGCTGCGCCGGAGGTGGAAGGCACTGCTCAGCGCGACGGCCCGACCGTGACGCCAGGGGGACGTCCCGGTCGCGCACGGACGGCGGTCGGCCTCAGCGCAGGTCGACGCCCAGCAGCGCGTCGACCGCGTCCGCGACGAGCATCGGCGCGGCTGCGTCGTCACCGGACGAGGCGCACCACGCGTCCACCAGCTCCAGCGCCAGCGGCGTACCGAGGTCGTCGGCCAGCGCCGCCCGCACACCCGCGAGCAGCCGCGCGCCCGACGGCCCGCTCCCCCGGGCGGCCCCGAGCCGCCACGCCGCCAGCCGCCGCTGCCCCTGCTCGAGCGTCGAGGGGAGCCACTCGCGGTCGGACCGGTAGTGCGCCGACAGCAGCGCCAGCCGCAGCGCCGCCGGGTCGACGCCCTGCTCGCGCAGCCGGCTGACGAACACGAGGTTGCCCCTCGACTTGCTCATCTTCTCGCCGTCCAGACCCACCATGCCGGCGTGCGCGTAGGTGCGGGCGAACGGCCAGGACCCCGTGCCGACCTCGCCGTGCGCGGCGGACATCTCGTGGTGGGGGAAGACCAGGTCAGATCCTCCGCCCTGGACGTCGAAGCCGCTGCCGAGCCGGTTGAGCGCGATCGCCGTGCACTCGACGTGCCAGCCCGGTCGGCCCCTGCCGAGCGGTGAGTCCCAGGACGGCTCCCCGGGCCGGGCGGCGAGCCACAGCAACGGGTCGAGCGCGTGCTTCTTGCCGGTGCGGTCCGGGTCGCCGCCGCGCTCGGCCGACAGCCGCAGCATCGTGTCGGTGTCGTAGCGCGACACCTCGCCGAAGTGCTCGGCGGCCGCAACGGAGAAGTAGACGTCGTCCTCGAGCCGGTACGCCGCACCGCGCTCGAGCAGCTGCACGACGTAGGCCGCGATCTCGTCCATGGCCTCGACGGCACCCACGTAGGACGTCGGCGGCAGGACCCGCAGCGCCCGCATGTCCTCGCGGAACAGGGCCGTCTCCCGCTCCGCCACCGCCGTCCAGTCCTCGCCGTCGCGCGTCGCGCGCTCGAGCAGCGGGTCGTCGATGTCGGTGACGTTCTGCACGTAGTCGACGGCGAGCCCCCGGTCGCGCCACAGCCGTACGAGCGTGTCGAACGCGAGGTAGGTGGCGGCGTGGCCGAGGTGCGTCGCGTCGTACGGCGTGATGCCGCAGACGTAGAGCCGGGCGGTCGGGCCCTGCGGCCGGACGTCGACCGGCGTCCCCGACGCCGAGTCGTGCAGTCGCACGGGCCCGAGGTCCGCGGTCCCGGGCAGGGTCGGGACGCTCGGCTCTGACCAGGACTGCATGCCGCCGAGCCTATCCGCGTCGGCAGCAGCGACCCCGGACAGGACACCCGATCGGGTGACCTCACCCCGGCACGGCGACGTCGAGGCAGCAAGCATGTCACTGCACCTGCGGCGCACCGCCACGACGACCTGCCTGCTGCTGCTCGCGGCGCTGGTGGTCCTCCTGCTCCCGGCACACGGCTCGACGCCGATCAGCGGCACCAGCAGCGCGGCGGCGGCTCCTGCCGGCACCGCAGGCGTCCGGGCGGCGAGCGCAGTGCCCGGGTACGCCTTCGCCGCCGTGCTGGACCGCCGCCCGGTGCGCTGGAACCCGTGCGCGCCGGTGCGCTGGACGGTGAACCTGGCCGGCGCCCCCGCCGGCGCGTTCGGCGTCGTGCGTGCCGCTGTCGCCCGCATCGCCGCGGCGAGCGGCACCACGTGGACCTACGTCGGTGCCACCAAGACCGCTCCGACGTCGGCGGTGCTGCCGAAGACGGCGCGCGCCAGCTACCCGCCGGTCGTGCTGGGGTGGACCGACGCCCGCAGCAGCGACCTGCTTCGGGCTCAGCCCGCGGGCGTGCTGGCCATGACGCGCACGGCCTGGTTCGGTGTGCAGAAGGCCGACGGGTCCAAGGTGGCGGCCGTGCGCGCCGCGGTCGTCGCCTTCGACCGCACCGACCGCCTGCCGCTGCGCGGTCCGGTCTCCTGGTACGCGGTCGCGCTGCACGAGCTCGGTCACGTGATGGGGCTGGCGCACGTCAGCGACCGTGGCCAGCTGATGGCCAGCGTGCTGCCGCGCACGGCCGCCGACCTGCAGGGCGGTGACCGCACCGGCCTGCTGCACGTCGGCCGCCCGGCCGGCTGCGTCAACGTCCCGAGCTGACCCGGGCGCGACCGACGCCCCGGCCGCAGCCGCCCGGCCTGCGCCGGGCGGCTGCGCCGACTACTGCGCGGACCCGCAGACAGCGCCCTCGGCGGCGCTGCGCGTCACGCTCGCCTCACCGCCCAGGACGACGACCGACGTCGGGTCCAGGCGGTCGAGCTCGCGCTTGGTCGAGGCCGGCATGCACGTCGGGTTGACCAGCAGCAGCGGTGCGCCGTCGCGACCGGCGGCCGGCACGCCGGACAGCGCGTCGGGGAAGGTGCTCCCGGTCGCCAGGTAGACGGTGTCGGCGGTCTGCGGCCAGAACACCTGGGCCAGGGCCGCCGCCGTCGCGGCGCGGTCGGCCCCGGCCACGCGCGTGACCGTGCCGCCGACCGCGTAGCGCCCCAGCCCCTGCAGGACGGAGTCCGACACGGCAGCGGTGCCGCCCAGGACCGTGATGTCCCGGGGCCGCAGCGCCTGCAGCGCCGCCGCTGTCTCGGCGGGGACGCTGGTGCGCGAGACGAGCAGCACCGGGCTGTCGGTGTGGGCTCCCACCGCGCCACCGGCCAGGGCGTCGGCGAACGTCGCACCGGTGGCCACGAGCACCTGCCGGACCGGTGCGGAGAACGACGTCGTCGCGACCTGGGCGGCGGTGGCGTAGCGGTCGACGCCGGCCAGGCGGCTGACCGTCCCCGGGGTCAGCGTGCGCAGGTCCGCCACGACCGCGTCGCTGATCGCGTTCGAGCCACCGAGGACGACGATGCGCGCCGGCTGCAGGCGGGTCAGCTCGCCGCGGACGTCGGCGGGCACGCCGTCCTTGCGCACCGGCAGGACCGGCCCACCCAGGGCGTCCGCCGCCGGCCCCGCGGCGAGCGCGTCGGCGAAGGCGCTGCCCGTGGCGATGAACACCACCGGCACGGGTCCGGCCGGGAAGGCGTCCCGCACGATCGCGACGGCAGTCGCGTAGCGGTCGGCACCCGCGAGGCGCTCGGTGACCCGCGCGTCCGGCTGGGACGGCGTCGACGGCGCCTCGGGAGCGGGCGGCGCCACCGGGGGCGCGACCGGCGGCACGACCGGCGTGGGCTCGCTGCCGGCGTCCGCGGGAGCCGCGACCGTCGCCGAGGCCGGCGAGGACGCGCCGCTGCGGTTGCCGGCGGCGTCCGTGGCGACCACCCGGTAGTACCAGGTGCCGGCCGGGACCGCCGCCTCGCTGGCCGACGTCCCGGTCACGGTCGCCACCCTGCTGGAGGCGGTGGGCGTGGAGCCCGACGACGCCAGCCGGTGCAGCTCGTACGCCGTGACGCCCACCTCGTCCGAGGCCGGCGACCACGACACCGTCACCGTGGACGCCGAGACCGAGGCCGAGACGCCCTGCGGCACCGACGGCGGTGCGACGTCCGCCGGGACGCTCGTCCCCTCGGCGGCGAGCGCGTGGTGGGCGGCGACCGTCTCGGCCGACAGGGCCGAGGCGTAGACGGCGGTCTCGTCGAGCTGGCCGCCGAAGTGGTCGCTGGTCGGCGCGTTCGGCCACACACGTCCGCCGCAGGTGGTGACGCGGCAGCTGATGTTGTCGCCGGCCACCCGCCAGTAGCCCGCCACCTTCATCGCGCTGGTGGTGCGGTTGCTGGAGATCTTCACCCCGTCGACGTACAGCGCCATGCCCGCGCTGCCCTGCGTCGCGACGACGTGGTGCCAGGTCCCGTCGTTGTAGGCCTGCGGCGTGGTCAGCGTGACCCGGCTGCCGGTGTCGACACCGAACACCAGCCGGCCGTCGTCGGTCATGTAGACGTGCCGGTCGAAGTTGCGGCTGGGCAGGACCTGCTTGTCCCCGAACCCGATCAGCTTGCCACCGGCGGTCGTCGTGGTCTTGAACCAGGTCTCCACGCTGAACGCCCCCGGCGCCGCGAGCCGACGCTCGCCGTAGAGGGTCGCCTTCGTCCCCGGCACGCTCATCGCCGGACTGGCGTCACCCGTCAGCGCACCGGGCGTGACGCGGTAGTCCGCCGTGCCACCGGTCAGCGTGAGGTTGTAGTCCGCCGCGCTGGTGTCTGCGAACAGCACCCCACCCGGCTCGTCGTAGCGCCAGAAGCCGGTCGCACCGTCGGCCACCACCCGGTCGGCGTACGCGGAGTCCTGCGACGCCACCGTGACCCGGCGCCCCGTGGTCGTCACGGTCCGGTTGCCGTCGCTGACGCTGATCGTGTAGCTCGGGGACGAGCCCGGAGCCAGACCGGTGTCCACGAACGTCATCTGCTTGCGCTCCCAGAACCACGACGTCCCGGTCGCCGTGTGCACCGACTGGCCGTCGCGGAACACCTCGTAGGTCAGGGTCGCGTCGTCGGCGTCGAAGCTCTGCCGCCACGCCACCCGCACCTCACCGGCCCGCACGCTGGTCACGCTCGGCGTCGGCGACGAGGGGGACGCCTGCGTGCCCGCCGACTGGCCGAACCGGGTCAGGCCCTGCTGGGGCTCCCCGTCGACCGTCGTGAACTCACCGACCACCCACAGGACGTCGACAGCACCGTCCGACACCACCATGTCGCGCGGACCCAAGGCCTCGCCGAGGCCGTCGTTGGTCTGCGGGAACCAGGGCAGCAGGGTCGGGTCCGTCACCGACTGCGCCACGAGGTGGTAGCGCAACCCGTCCGGGAAGCTGCCCATCGACGTGCAGTCGTGCACGTGCGACCCGCTGTACAGCACGCCCGCGTAGACCACCACCGCCTGCGTCGCCCCCGCGCAGGTGTCGCGCCACCGCTGGCCGTGGCTCGACCAGTCGAGCGCGATGCGCCCGTCGAACTGGCCCGTGCCGGAGCCCTCGTGGGCGGTGTAGAAGCCGGAGCTGTCCACCGCGATGTCCTTGACCACCGAGTTGCCGGGCACCAGCGTCGGATAGGAGAACAGCGTGTCGCCACCGACCGGGTCGACCACGGCCAGCGCGTGGCTCGCCGCACCGTTCACCGTGTCGAACAGCCCTCCGACCACCACCTCCGACCCGCCCGGACGCACCGCGATCGCCCGCAGCTCGCCGTCGAACTGCGGGTCCCACGGCAGCAGGCTGCCCGCCTGCGGCGCACCGACCGCCGCCACCGCTGCCGCCCGCGCCCGCGCCTCGGTGCCGACGAAGCCCATCAGCCCGCCGAAGTAGACCGCCGACCCGGTCGCCTCCACCGCCCGCAGCGGCGCGCTCGGCTGCGGCGCGAAGCCCGCCACCGGCGTGCACGACGAGATGTCCAGCGCCGCCAGGTGCTTGCGACCCGTCGCCGAGCCGACCGCCGTGAACGACCCGCCGATGTACAGCGTCTCGCCGTCCGGCGACACCTCGAGCGCCCGCACGCTCGCGTTCTCCGACCCCGTCACCGCCGGCGCGCAGTCGAGCGGCGCGCCGGTCGCCCCGTCGAGCACGGCCAGGTTCGTGCGCGTCAGCGACGACGCGTCGCCCACCGACGTGCCCGGCGCCCGCACCGCCGAGAAGTCGCCACCGACGAACACCTTCCCGCCGGCCGCCGCGGACGCCCACACGATCCCGTCCGTCTGCCACGTGGGCAGGTCGGCCCCGGTGAACGCCACCCCCGACGAGAGCGCCGCAGACGCCGACGGCGCCGCCACGACGGGCAGGACGCTGATGCTGAGCGCCAGGCCGGTGATGGCCGCTGCGAGCCGACGAGTCATGGAGTCCCCACAGGTGTCGTGTGGTCTGCCTCGGTGGCAGCTCACGCAACGTGAGGATAGTGCGCGCAGCAACGGCTCCCGTAGACCCGAACGGGGGGTCCTGAGGGGCCGATCGTCGAATTTTCGCTACGGAGAGTGACGGGGCGGCTCCGCTCAGCGGAGGGTCAGCCCCAGGCTGTCGGCGTAGCCGTCGTTGTTGGTGCCGCCGCCGCGGGTGGCCGTCACGACGACGCGCACGCTGCGGGTCCCGACCGGGACCCGGCCGGTCGTGCTGCGGTGCAGCAGCCCGGTGACGCCCGCCCGGTCGGTCGGCGTGACCGGGCCGAGGGTGCTGCTGCCGAGTGCGGCCCCGGCGCTGTTCCGGAACGTCGCCACCACCTTGGCGCTGTCGGTCTGCGTGCGGTAGCCGCCCAGCCAGCCGGTGAGCGCGAAGGTGGCCGCTCCCGCGTCGATCGCAGCTACGGCGTCGGAGGTGCTCACGGTCTGCGCGACGGTCGCGGTCGCCGTGGTGCCGCCGCTGAAGAACGACAGCCCCCGGTCGGCTGGGCCGGGACCGGTCGCCGAGGGGTAGCCCGCAGCGACGCCGTAGCGGATCGCCGTCATCCCGCCGGTGGCGCTCCAGCCGGGCAGCGGCACCGTCACGGCGTTGCCGCTGCCGCCCGTGCTGCTGTCCGCGCCGCCGTTGACGAGGCGGTTGCCGGTGGTCGTCGCAGCGCCCGAGGACGGCAGGTAGGCCGGCGACATCCGGTGGACGGTGTGGTCGTGGAAGCCGACCTGCAGCTGCCCGGTCCGGTGGTCGACGGCCAGGCCCTCGCCCTCGCTGGCCACCGGAACGTGGATCTTGCCGCGCACGGTCCCGGTGCGGCTGTAGACCGTGATCGTGTTGCTGCTGAAGTCCGGCGCCGAGGTGAACAGCAGCAGGTCGTCGCCCACGAGCTCGAGGCCCTGGCCGAGCCCCTGGCTGACGTCCGTGAAGCGGCTGAGGATCCGGCCGTCCATGTCGGCGGTCGTGAAGGTGTGCGGCCCGTCCCTCGGCCCGGACTTGAGCACCATCTGGTCGCGCGTGTTGTCGATCGCGACCATGCCGAGCGTGCCGAGGGAGGAGAAGTCGTAGGTGCGCACGAGCTTCGGGGTGGCCGGGCGCATGTCGACGACACCGACCTTCAGACCGGCACCGTCGCCGTAGATCGCGACGTAGAGGTTGCCGTCCGCTGCGCGGTAGCTCACCTCCGCGGCGTGGCCCAGCGGCAGCGCCGGGCTGCGCTTGACCTCGACGCCCCTGTCGTCGTACGCGACGATCCGCCCGGTGCCGTTGCCGGTGTCGAACGCCACGTAGGAGATGCCGTCGGCGTACGCGAGCCCCTGCTGGTTGGCGGCGTACGGCACCGTGAAGCGCTTGGCGAAGCTGTAGTCGGTGGCGCTGCCGCTGGCCGCGACAGCCGGCGGGACGGTGGCGGCGGCGGCCGAGGGCGCCGTCGCCACGGCGAGGCCGGACGCGAGGACGAGGGCGAGTGCTGCCGGAGCCGCTGCCCTGCTCGGGCTCGGCAGGAGGCGGGAGCGGAGGGACACGGCGGGCTCCGAGCGTCTGACCGCAGGCACGTCGACCGGAAGGGCGCCGCGAGCGGTGGAGGACGCGGTGTCCGGATGTCCCGGACGCCGCGGATGACCCGGTCATCGGTCACCGGCGCTCGCCGCTTGAGGGCGCGTCCTAGAACGGTGGCCAGGGGATGGCCGGCCAGTCCTCGCTCGGGTGGGGGTGACGGCCGGTGCTGAGCAGGCGCTCGACGCGCCGCACCGTCGCGCGCACCTCGGTCACGGTGAGCAGCTCGTGCAGCGCGTCGCCGAGCGGCCCCTCGAAGCAGGCGCGCAGCACCGACAGCACCTCGACGGCCTCGTCGGTCAGCCGCTTGCCGCGCCACTGCCACAGCAGCGTCCGGAGCTTGTCCTCCGCCGAGAAGCACACCCCGTGGTCGACGCCCTGCACGCGACCGTCCTCGCGCGGCAGCAGGTGCCCGCCCTTGCGGTCGGCGTTGTTGACGACGGCGTCGAAGACCGCCATCCGGCGCAGGTCGGGTGTGTCGCTGCGGGCCAGCGCCGCCAGGTCGACGGTCTCGTCGACGTCCACCCACAGCTGGCACATGCCGGGACCGAACGGCCCGTCGCGCATGACCGTCGGCGGCACGACGTCCCAGCCGGTGGCCGAGCTGACGAGGTAGGCCGCCACCTCGCGGCCGGCGAGCGTGCCGTCGGGGAAGTCCCACAGCGGGCGCTCCCCGCGCACCGGCTTGTAGACGACCGCCGCCGTCACGTCGTCGAGCGTGGCGGAGCAGTACAGCGTCGCGTTGCTCGCGTCGACCAGGCGGCCCTCGACCTCCAGCTCGCCCTCGCGCAGCAGGCGCAGGACGTCGTCGAGCTCGAGCGTGACGGTCACCGGCCCAGTGTCCGGCAGTCCCCCGTCCGGCGCAGCCCGGCCGTGCAGCGCCGGGACCTCACCGGCGGTGGCCGTTCTGGCGCGGGCAGACGTGGCCCTCGGGGTCGAGCGGCAGCGAGCACAGCGGGCACGGCGGCCGGCCCGCGGCCACGACGCGCTGCGCGCGGGTGATGAAGGCCTGCGCCGCCTCGGCGGTCAGCCGCACGCGCAGCGCGTCCGGACCCTCGTCGGCGTCGGACAGCGGCTCGACCTCCGCCTCCTCGTCGCCGGGCGCGAGGGCCTCGACCACGACGCGGGCGTCCTCGCCGTCCCACGCCAGCCCCATCGTGCTGACGCGGAACTCCTCCTCGACCGGGGCGTCGAGCGGAGCGGTGTCCTCGAGCGCGCGCGGCACGGCGGCCGGCACCTCCCCGACACCGCGCCGGCGGACCTCCTCGAGCAGCTCGCCGAGGCGCTCGGCGAGCACCTGCACCTGCACCTTCTCCAGGGCGACGGACACCGTGCGCCCGTCGCCGGAGGCCTGCAGGTAGAACGTCCGGTCACCGGGCTGGCCCACGGTCCCGGCCACGAAGCGCTCGGGCGGGTCGAAGACGAACAGCTGTCGAGGCACCCCTCGACCCTATGCGGCCGGTCCGCTAGACGGCTGCAGCTCCTGCGCCACCACCCACCGAGGCGTCGGAGGAGGCCGTGCGCCGGCGGCCCTTGCGCTTGGGCGGGAGCAGGTCGGCGACGCCGCCGCCCGTGTCGTTGACCCGGACGACGAACGGCCGCAGCTCGGTGTAGCGCAGGACCGTGACCGAGCACGGGTCGACGACGATCCGCTGGAACTGGTCGAGGTGCAGCCCCATCGCGTCGGCCACGACCGCCTTGATGACGTCGCCGTGCGAGCAGGCCAGCCAGGTCGCGTCCGGCCCCAGCCGGGCGTTCCAGTCGCGGACGGCCGCCACGGCGCGCGCCTGCGTCTCCCGCAGCGGCTCGCCCTCGGGGCCGGGGAAGGTCACCGCCGACGGGTGGGCCTGCACGACCTTCCACAGCGGGTCCTTGGCCAGCTCCTTGAGCGGCCGGCCGGTCCAGTCGCCGTAGCGGCACTCCCCCAGGCGGTCGTCCACCTGCAGCTCGAGCGAGCGCCCCTCCAGCACCGCACCCGCCGTGTCGAGGCAGCGGTCGAGCGGGCTCGACACGACGGCGTCGAAGGGCAGCGGGCGCAGCCGCTCGGCGACGGCCGCCGCCTGCGCGGCGCCCCGCTCGTCGAGGTGGAGGCCGGGGGTCCAGCCGGCCAGGACCGGCCCCGTCAGAGCGGTGAGGCCGTGCCGGACGAGGACGACGGTGGTCATGACGGGAGACCGTACGGCGTCAGGTCAGCGCCAGCACGACCAGCACGGCGACGCCGAGCGCGACGCGGTAGGGCACGAAGAAGACGATCGAGCGGCTGGCGACCAGTCGGAGCAACCAGGCGATCGAGGCGTAGCCGACGAGGAACGACACGACCGTCCCGACCAGGACGGGCACCGGCTCGACGCCGTCGAGGGCCGAGGGGAGCTCGGTGACGCCCGCCGCCGTCAGGGCCGGGATGCCCAGGAAGAACGCCATGCGCGTCGCGCTCACCCGGTCCAGGCCGAGCAGCAGCCCGGTGGAGATGGTGGCGCCCGACCGGGAGACGCCCGGGACGAGCGCGATGCACTGCGACAGCCCGATGAGCAGCCCGTCCCGGACCCTCACGTCGGCCTCGCCGCGCGCCTGCGTCGCCCGTCGCTCGGCGAGCACCATGACGGCGCTCCAGGCGATCAGCCCGACGGCGACCGCCGTCAGCGAGCGCAGCACCGGCCCCTTGATGACGTCGGCGAACAGCACGCCGACCACGCCGATGGGCAGCGACCCCACTCCCACGGCGATGGTGAAGCGCCAGTCGTCGGTGCGCCGGCCCTCGGCGGAGCGCAGTCCTGCGACGAACGCGCGCACGAAGCGGGCGATGTCGCGCGCGAAGTAGATGAGCACGGCCGCGATGGCGCCGACCTGGATGACGGCTGTGAAGGACGTGACCGAGGGGTCGTCCACGTCGAGGCCGAGCAGGCCCTCGGCGATCGTCAGGTGGCCCGTGCTGGACACCGGGAGGAACTCGGTGAGGCCCTCGACCACGCCCAGGACGACGGCGTCGAGGATCCCGATGCTCACGACTCTCCCTGGCGGTGGAGCTGCCGGGCGACCACCGCGGCGAGCCCTAGACGGTAGAGGGCCGCGGCCTGGACCTGTCGGCGCCCGCGCCCGCTCGCGACCGTGACGCTGGTCGCTCCGGCGACGGCGGCCGTGGCGGCGCCGGGTGCGAGCAGCCGCACGGCCGCGGTCAGCCGGGGCCTCGGCGTGCGGGCGAGCGTCAGCACCGCGGCGCCGGCGGTGACCGGCA